>JGI24158J21664_10001044_pt1 | contig 29372 bp, 14 predicted proteins | sample Ectturendosymbi3_FD_21664 | JGI IMG/M metagenome (IMG submission 21664)
ACACAAAAGATCTTCTGCTCCATCGACCAAGGCATCATTAGACTATTTTTTGTTTAATATATAGAAAGGTTAACTATTTCCCTATGACAATCTTGAAAGAGAAAAATGAATAAGGTCATCGATAAAGGTTTTAGAAGCTGCCGCTTTGTTCCAAAAATTGTGAAACACCCTGTAGTTGCAAACCTTAACTTTGCTGCAACTCAGCTGTCGTGCTTGTCATCCATGGTTCACTGTCGTCTGGGCAGCTAATGGTTAGAAAAAGTCAGCTTAACTTCGAAACACTCTTTAGATTTATTTCAAAAAGCTGCACATAAAAGCTACCCAATGGTAAATACAAGTGTCATATAAATCTTGCATAATCGTGCATTTCAGCGAAAAATCTGAGTGTCCAATTTATGTTTCTCTTCAGTCAACTCCGTCTGCCTAAAATTTGCAGCATCAATGCAGGAATGTACTGAATATAATGTCACATCATTGCTCGTTTTTTATTTCAGGCACAGTTTTTTTGCTGCTAATATCGCAAAATATGTCAACTTTATTGGAGAACCTTGGGCATGTGAAGTTCAACGCTTGTTATTGGATTCTTATCTGTGCCGCTGTCCTGACACCTGGGACCTGGTTGGGCACACCAAAGGACTTTTGGATGTCAGGCGTAATTGCTGCTGTCACGTCAATGATCGCAGCTATATTTATATGTGTTGGACTTTCAAAGGTGCTGATAATATCGTGACGTTGTATAGCAGCCTATTTCAGTTACGAATTTGTATGGCAACCTGCATAACAGTGAAAATGATTTTTTGTTTTTTTACTTCTAGGAGCCTGCACAGCATGTGCCACATAGTAACCCAACATTTGCAAATTTCTTCGGTGCTTTTGGAACCATTCTTTTTGCGTTTGGAGGTGCAAGTGTTTTCCCGACGATTCAAGTTGATATGGGAGAACCGGAAAAATTTCCGAAAGCAGTTGTAATAGGAATCACCAGTACGTTTGGGTCTAGGACATTTCGGCGATGCCGTTTCAGCGACGCCGGTTCGGCGACACCGTTTCGGATACGAGACGTTTCGGCGATGGTGGTCGGAAATGTTTTATACGAAAAAAGCGTGTTTTTGAAATACAGTAGAATCGCCCTATAACGTCACTTCAAAGGACTGACGCAAAGCGTCGCTCTGGTCAAAGTGGCGGTATAGCCGAAGTCGTTATAGCCGAACCTAAAGCACGAAAAGGATAGGGATTCTGCCGGGAGTGAAGAAAAAGCGTCGTTATAGGCGAACTGTCGTTATAGCCGGAATCGTTACAGGCAAATTCTACAGTTCTTCGACGTTAAGATAACAAAGGATATTCGTCTACCCTAAAGCTAAACCTGAACCCTAAAGTTAAACACAAAATGTTTTGAAGAAGTACACAAAAAGCGCTCCCATCAAAAGGACCATGTCATATAACCGATATATCGCCGAAATGTCCCATTCCGGTAAGTTTCTCTCTTTTACTTCATGATACCGATATGTATACAAACTCGTATATATAACAATGTCTTATTGTACTGCACGTATGTGGCAAAGCAAGGCGTGTTAAAGGAATAAATTACTCTGCCGAATGAAGTGTTAACTAACTGTAACTATATTGTTTGGCGGTTCCGTGCAAATGCATGCTGGCAACGCATTGTGCAATATTCATGCAGAGCAAGGGTCACCAAAATCCGGCTCGCGAAGAATTTCATCCGGCCCGCGAAGAGTCAATATTAAAAAAATAATATTTTTACAAAACATTTGTTTATTTGGTAGAATGTAACATATGTCCAGCCCTCGAGCTGTTGCGCAATAGGTTTATGAGGCCCTCTGACAAGAAATTTTGGAGACCCCTGTTGTAGAGCAACGATGTGTGTTGAAAAAATTCAATTAATAAACTTTTCCACCAGACTTGTTAAGTAACATGCAGACAAACTCTAAATTTTAACGTATCACTGGTAACGCTATAGCGGCTAATCACTATTTTAAATTTTTTCTTGCTTTTCAGCGGTCCTTGCCACCTACTTGGTCGTGACCATCTCCGGATTTGTAGTTCTCGGTGATAACATGAAGTACGACAATATCTTGCAAGAATTGGACGCAGGATGGATTCTTTATGTAGTAACTATTTTGATCACATTCCACCTTTTGATGGCATACTTAATTGTTCTCAATCCAATTAATCAAGAAGTGGATAAAATGTTTAAATTAAAAGGTATTGAGTACAGTAGTTGAGACAACATCGATTACTCACTTCATCATGGCTTAAGTTTTTTATCTACTCGAATTTATTCTGCATTAATTACGGAAAATTTTCAGTCTTAACGGTAAACAGTGGTAGCATAAGGTTAGTCATTTAAGGAAATATTTGTTTTGATACTAGGTCCGATTAGCTATTGCTAGTGTTGCAGAGAAAAACAGCTACCCACACTTAATTCCATTGAGTTGGTTCTCCGAAAACCTTTTTCTTATATTTGGGAATTTCCCAAAAGTTACAACATAACTTTGCAAATAACACTGCCATTTGCAGCAAAAATAGAATCGATAAGATCACGAAGTACCAGCAACAAAATTGTTACAATAGTAAAATATGCAAGTTGTAACGAACAATACGTTTCAGCAAGCAGCCGCATTATGGCTAGAATTTGCAATTTTTAGGTAAATTTTTCTCTGCTTGTCACTTTCAACTTTTCCGGATGAAAAGTCATGCCAGAGTCAGTGTGCGCCTTATAGGTGGTTTACACGGCTTCGTCGAAATTGTGAAGTTATTTTCTGTGTAAATTAAAATCTTTCCATTATTGATGTAAATGAATTTTTTATCTAACATATCCATACGAATACGCAAGTTTCGTTCAGCTTGTGCTTAATCTTTGCCGCTCACAGCTTATGAAAGTTATTTTTGTATCTTGCAAAGGATACACTTTTGCACACTAGGCTCTGCACTTAACATTAGTACAAACAAAATATCTCCAGTTTGCATCTTATCACTAGAATTGAAAGCAGGAGTGGAAGACAAAACGTGTTGTTGCTTTGTTGCAGATTTTTCTGTCAAACGCTGTTTACTCAGAACATGCACATCGGCTCTGGTATTATTTGTCGGCATTACAATTCCGCAATTCGGTGTAATTCTTTCGCTATTTGGGGGAACAACAATTACCGCCACCAACTTCGTTTTTCCTCCACTTTTTTACATTTTGCTCTCACGCCAAAAACAACCTTCGGATGGTTATGGACCTTTACCAGATCCTGACAGTATCACAGCTGTCGAAGATGTTTATGCTGTAGCTCACAATCAATCGGAAGATAGCGTTGAAGAGCCATTTGGACAAAAAAGAAGCATGGTAAGGAGAAAAACAGCTTGGAAACAAATAGACATTCCTTGTCATATTACTGTTCTTCTTTGCGAAATAATGTTTGTAGGAATTGTAGGTGGGATTGCTTCAACATATTCCGTGGTTTTGTCTCTAGTTGACGGCTCTTCTGGTTTCAGTGTGCCTTGTTACGTCAACTGGACTGCTGCTAATGTTTGAATCGAATAACTTTCGACGTTGAGGGACAACTCTTATTTCCTCTGATAACAGCAAAAATGTATAGAAGCATCGCAATCCAGTTTACGGCGCTTAGTTGGCAAACGCATGTTTATTCTGCGGCTGAGAGGGATTGTGAATAATTTGTGCAAAATCTGAATTCTTGCCGAAGTCTTTAGTGAAGGTCTGCTGTTGACTAATATGATCAGACCTAGTTTTTCCATGAATTAAGCTGGAAACTGTTGGCATAAACAAACACGGCTGTTCTTTTAACTTTTTTCATGTAAGCGGCATTATCTTTCAGCCCTTTTGTTATGCACTTACTGCTCACATTGCACTTGAAAAATGCTCGAGATGAATAAAACATGTTGACGTTGGAATGAAAACTTTGCGCTCAAATCAAGGCTTAATTTTTTTGATGAAAGAAACAAAGGAAAAGAATATCTTCGATTAGATAGTAAACGGAAAAATTATATTTGCACTTTCTGCAAATCCCACCAGTTTTAATCGAAGAGCAATTCTTTTGAATTTCATGCAAAAATGATTAGCATGGCTGTTGTCCAATACCCGTGAGGTTTAACTCATTTGTTGATTGGAACTGAAAAATTGGTTGGCAACTTTTGTTTTTTTTTCTGCATTTGTTAAATTGCAGTCAAATTTGAAATCCCAACAAAATGTGAAAAGCATCCAGGAATTGCATCGCATTCCGCAAAAATATTTGCAACTATTGTGATTTGTTGATGTGTTCGAATATTATTGTTAAACTGACTCACCGGATTGCTGTGGAGATCAGCATTGCTTTGGTGTTACCTCACATTGTTAAAATTTTTGCTCAGTCGAAGACAGTACCTCAGAGTCAAAATCATTATTTCGGATTTTGTTTCGCGAAATATATTTCATATGAACCACCCTTTGTATCTTGATTTTCAAACGAAGAGCTTAAAAAGTCAAGGAATATTTTATTATTCTCCTTCAATATACAAACTTTTCGCGAACACTACATGATTTGACATTGCCAATTGGCTACTGACCAACATCATGCACATTGTATAGTTCATTGTAAAAGCTTCAAATTCTAGTACAAATGGCCACTACAAACATCGTAGAAGTTAATAGTTATACATTTTCTTGGCTGTACGGCCAGCATTTGTGAAAAGAAGTATTTTTGATCTATCTTCTACCCTAAAAGGTATACAAACTGCAGAATTTTTACCATTCTATTTTTAAAGCTTGATTTAAGTAGATGAATCGGTCGTATGCAATCTCTTTTGAAGCATGTGACGTTACCGCACATGAANGGNATAACGGCTAGTCTCAAAACCTGAAATTTGTAATGTTTAGCGCCAGTGCCAAAGACCCNTGTCATGTTTTATATACAGTAATTTTCAATGAAATAGAAGTTTGTTGGACAGTTTGTCAAATTTTTGAGAAAAAGGTTCGACCATCGTAAAGTCTAGCAAATACCTAATCATTTAATATATGCAGTATCAAAAATTGTGAGCAAGCAATGTCGCGACCAGCAGTCGACCACCATTAATTTGAAGACCACAAACTAGTTCGAAAGGATGTTTCGCATGCGATTAAAAATTTACTCTCATATTTCACCCTGCTAACGTTGAGCATATGGACAAAATGGGGCAAGTAATTTTAAGAAAAATAACAAATGCCGGATTTCATGTTTCTGCACAAACTGAGATTGTGACGTTCATCACTAAAGATATGAACAGTGAATTCCTATCTTTTAATAACCAAAGCTTCGTCGTAAAAATGTCTGCAAAAGCACGCGTTCATTTTCATACCCGCTTTTCCTCTGGAGAGGATCGTGGGGGCAGCAGCCCTAGGAGGAGTCGAAATACCTCACGGTTTTCAGCAATTTCAGGTAGTTCTACTGGTTCAACACCAAGACGCGACCTACCAAATTCGGAGATGTAATCACGTCGCCTGATCATTGGTAGACCTCTGGGCTGTCTTCCCATTGAGCTTCGCATACGGGAAGGAACAGCAGAAGCAAACGAAAACAAAGAGACAACGTACACGCTTCGCTAAACACTGCTACCATCATCAGTACGGTGAAATGTATATCATAGTACCGCAAAAAATACATATATCTTCAAAGCAGAAATCTGTGGAATGAACTCCACAAAAGAAAAAAGAGTTTATTAATTACAATAGCTTATGTACTCTCTTTGGTGAGTCACCTGTGGTCTGCAGGAACAGTCTCAGATTTATCTGTGCTCCGGGTGCACGCGACTAGATAGTGAGTACTGTAATGGTGGCAAGTTAACCCGCCAGTAGCTTTTCCTTGATAGAAAGCTGGGCAGGACGAAAGTATCTTTTTTCAATTCTTCGATATGAATGAACTGGCAACACAGCCTGCCAGTTTTACGGGGGCGTGCTGCCGAGCTCAACACGCTGTTCTAGTTAGTCATGACCTCTATAGGCCTACTCATTTACAATTGCTTTTGCTGCGTGCAAACGTGAAAAAAGTTTTCAAAACGCAAGCAAACGTGGAAAGACTGCTGGTACAATCCATTCAATCTGTGAAGTTGAGCAGGAATCATCAGTTAAATGCTACCATGTTGTCTTCTATCCGAGTCAATCATTTAAAGCGTTAAAATAATGAAGTGAAATGGGCATTGTCCTGTTGTGTACTCGCCTTACGTATGGTGCTGTATGTACAATTTTGCATTTTGAAAATGTGCTTAAGATTTACAGATCTTTGTACCTGCTCTTCCGCAGAAAAGTGCAAAGTTTTTGTGTTTGGTTTTGAAGAAGGAATTACCGTAGTTACTATGACCAGGCAACCAAGGGGGCAGCCGGGCAATTTCTTCCCCGAAATTTTCAAAACATGTTTAGTTGTTAGGTACAACAAGTTGCAATTTTGCCCCGGAAAAATTGCACAACAACAAATACAATCATTTAGCTCCCCACCCAAAAGTATCAGCTGGCTGCGGTCCTGCCTATTACCAAGATTAAGCAAGAAGCCATTTTTGTAGGGTATCATTTAATTACTCACGGTTAATGGCCGGGACCTTTATGAGATTACGCTGGACGTGATCAACGTAGAATCCGCTTGTCAGGTCCTGAGTGCTATTTTCATTTTTATTTTTTCTGTTTGGATCGTTGCACGCTCAAGGATTTGCGAATGCACGGCGAAAGGCATTTATGTAGTTCAGTAACATTTTCTAAAATTTTCGAGGTCGCCAGGTATAACCTGGTAAAAAGAGCTTGCTCTGAAGTATGAAGTTTAACAAATGTGGAAGCGTATCAGATCTGAACATTCCAGCAACTTCTTGCAACTTACAAGAAATAATTTCATTACACGGCAGTTCATCCAACAAGAGAATTTTGTCATATCGGTGTTGGGTCACGTAAAGCTAAACAAGTATGTTGGAGCTCTGTCCGTGTAAACTTCCAATTCCAACAGGGGTTTCATTGGCGTTTTTTTTCTAACGGCAGTCTTTGTGGTAATCTGTGATTCACCTTATCATATATGTGATTCACCTTATGATAACTATGAATGAACTGCAAATGACTAACTTATTCTCATAATTTTTTATGTGGTGTTTGCTCTTTCGTCAATTTCAGATGTACCGCGGTTTCCATGCAGGTCCGCATCCACGAAGGCCATTCCGGGGAAGTGCCCCCAATTTTTTTGTGCACACCAAATTTTGGTGAGCCAAGAAAAATTTGTTGTGAAAATATAATAAAAACAAAAATCTTACCCCCCTAAAATGTATTTTCCCCTTCAATTTAAAAAACTGGCTACGAGCCTGTTTTCATGCACATAGCTTTCAGAGTGGCAAGTCGTAATGAAAAATGTGCTCTTTCTTGGTGGCCTTTTTCTATCCAATGTAAAGTGGGTAGCTGGTATTGCATTCTTTTCAATTTGATTAAGTTGTTAACTTCAATTAAATTATCTTAGTTGTTAGTTTCATTGTTTCTCTTTTATACTTCATGAACTTCGGAGAGCTGATAGTGCCTACCTAACAATCGACACACATACTCGGATAAGGTCATAGTGTCTGATTCTTGGCTGCTAAAGGATTCTTTTCCATTGACGGTGTGCTCTTTTTTTGTCGAAAAATGCTCTTTCTTTCTATTTAAATTATTTGAAACAAATGACGAAAACGGTAGATAAAATCCAAGGCTTTCCGCTACTTCGGAAGATCAAAACTGACAACTCCAGTCCACAGAAATGCTATATTTTTCGTTTGGATATAGTTTACCTTTGACATTTATGAATATTCTACTTAATGTCTCATTAAAAAATAGTGCAATTGAAGAAATCTTTGCAACTTTAAAAAATGCTGTTATTATTAGAAAAAGCGAATGCAGTGCAAAGTTTAGTCATATTTTTATTTTGAATTCCTCTATGAACATTTCATTGTTCATCAGGATGTGAAAATAAAAGAGATAATGATGTTACGTATTTGAAATCTCACTTTTTGCTGGCGTAACTATAAGCGTTGAAAGTTACACTGAATGGCATTGTTTTATCCTTTGTGAGTGAAAAGGTCTGCAAGTTTTTTTGCCGAAGAATTTCAACTAATATAACTTTCAATTCCGGTGAGATTAGCAGTTTAAGTATGGCAGGAAAACGCTCTCCACCCAATACACGGACTACAATTATGAACCCTATCAAATTTCTGCACCATTTGAGAGTACCCTGTTGCTTCACAAACAAACGGATCAAAAATATTTGGACTACGGACAATGACAGCCAGACTGTTTACTGTACAATCAAGTTTGTGTCCGTTTTCGGTAAACGCGGGTGCTGAAGCCCTTTTCAAATCTTTCAGCACACTAATCAGCTGAAAACCCACACAAGTGAAGGCTCAATTCAGTTATGAATTATTTCTTGAGACAGAATTTTGATGGCGCTTTATGACAGTGGTGGTCTTGTAGCACCGTGGCTATGTTTATAAAAGGCCTTGTATCATCTGAATCACTTGTGCCTTCATGAGTACTACAGCCCTAAAGAAATGGTTCCCGCAGCCCTTCTGTACACTCTGCGCCTGGCAAGAAGGCTATACAGTTGCAGTACCAACTTACAAAGTCTTGGTAAGATCCTGCCTAGAGTCGAAATTCAGACCTACCAGCACCGAAGAAGACACACTAACTACCAAGCCAAGGGCTGACCTTCAGTTATGCAAATGTTTGCTTACTAACACAAGCAACTACAAACACCAATGACATACGAAAGTACTGATTGTGAATTTCTTCATTCATTCATCTCTACTGCCCGTCACCATCGGTCGTGATTGCCCCCCGTCGCATTACGCATACTGCGCTTCATATTGGGTTGTATGCTCGTTTTGTGCTGCCGGCCTGGCTGTAAGATTATCAAAATCATGCATCTTACCGACCAATCTCGCTTACCAGCAACGTTTGCAAACTAATGAAAAACTGACAGCACGTCGATTAAAATGGCATATGGAGTACAACAACCTGTTAGACATAAGGCAGTTAAAGTAGTCTGGATTTAGAGAGTGGAAAAGTACAACGGATACATCTTGCACTTTTTTGAAGTAGTACAAACATCGCTGTCCAACAAACATCATTTACTCGCAAACTTTACCAACTTTGAAGAAGCTCATGACATGCTAAACAAAATGTTCTAAAACTTTTGAAGCTTGGCATCAAAGGAAATATGTTCAATTTTATCCGAGTGTTACTGTCAAATCGCTCGTTTGAAGTTCGAATAGGATCAAGTCTAAATGGCTAAGTTTTCCGAAAACGGAACACCACAAAGGAGCATTGTAAATCCAGGGTATCCGGACTACAACTACCTGGACAACTGCCACCTGGACAACTGCGTATGAGTTCTCGCAGCACATCGGTTGAAAACCATGGTGCTACGATATTATTACTTCAACATAGTGCAGCAAAAGTGAGTTAGAACGTTGCTCTTGCTGCTGTGTAACTCAAAAATCAAAAGCTAAGGTAAAACAATGCACAGAACGTAAAATGAACGGAAGAAAACGTGTTTCATGAGTGCGTGGAATGAATACGATGCGATAATGAGTATAAGAGAGTTTGCTGTGAAAAATTTCAAACGGCCCATAAAAAATTTAATTTTGCACCGACTCAAGAATGTTTGTGAAAATGCAATGATATCGCCGCGACATTCTTCACCAGCATGCTTTAAAGTTGAAGTTATATTTTTTGAAGAAACTTTTGTAATACACTAGATCAGGGGTTCTCAACCTTTTCAAGCATGTGGCCCAGTTGATAAACAAACAGAGAGTCCGTGGCCCACCTACTGTACAACTCCAATGCGACAATTGTTGCGCATGCACATAGCAGAAATGAAAGCAACCAACGACAACTTTTAATAACGCAACGTGCCCTGCAATAAAACGCAAAGACTGACCTAATTGTTGTTAGAAACACAGATATTCAAGACTCTGGGGGTTTGTTGCAGAAGCATACATATTTGCATAGTTAGAAGCATAGATATTTTACGAAGAGGTTCAACGCCGGAACAGCGGTAGTTCAGGAGGGATGAAAGAGTTGAGGGCAATGGAAACTTGCAAAAAACAAAAAATCGTTCTCATTATATGCTTGTTTTTGTTCAGCAACAATGTTGACCTCAAAAACAAAAACAATACCAGAAATTATGGAAAACTACTCTGAATTTTCTGTGTTGGCGTATAGCTGCAATAAATTGTTTGAAGTCTATCTTGATTAACCGTGAAATTACCTGTGATACTGCTGCTATCAAAAAGTACCTCTCCCACCCGTTGCCCCCTTTTGAGAGGACAAGGGGAAATGACTCCGTAATGTCCTCCAATTCGACGTTTACGGTGCGACATTTCGCGAAAAAGTGCAGAGCTATAATGTCGAACCACTAGGTGGCAGTTGTTCCAGGTGCTACTTGTCCAGGTAACAGTTGTCCTGGGTGGCAGGTGTCTTGGGTGACAATTGTCCTAGGGGGCAGTTGTACTAGGTGGCAGTTGTCCGGTGGCATGATACTAAGGACTCAGCATACAAAACAATTCTTCCAAAAATCAAGAAGTGTAATCAAACACAAAAACATGACTCCATTTCAATTTTTTTATTCCAGGTTAATCCTAATGGATTATGCGAACAACGTCACTTCCCAGAAAATGTCAGCCACTTTCTTATCATCTGGCCGTAGGTGTAGCCAGGGGGCCTACGGGGCCATGCTGCCCCAGTTTTTAGTACATATAGTCATTTTGTGCTTTAAGAGGCGGTATCCCAAACAAAATATTGTTATTCGCATAAAATCAAACATTTGGCCTCCCCCACAAATTNTTTTGCCCCCCACCAAAATTTTTGGGCTGGCTACGCTAGTGTATCTGGCCCACGTATCATGCACAGCGATTGATTCTCAAGCATGTAACGGATAGGCCAGGTATTCCATTGGATCTACATCCTGACTACAGTAAAACATAAAGCTGCCATTCACCTAATGGAAAACGTCATTGCAGAAACCGCGGAACAACATTTATAAGAAAACACACAACCCGTTAACAACCGTCGTGGCGCTACAAGACCGCCGTTGTCATAAAGCACCATCATACCTCATCTCAAAAAAGAAATGAATAAATAAATATCATGTTAGGTTAACGCTGGTCTTCAGGTCTTCAATTATGTTTGCCTTCTAATCCTTCTTTGGTCCTTTATAGGTGTTTCTTAGTTGATTAACACCTCGTGAAAGGCTTCCTTCCCCTCGATATGTCGGTTGGTTTCACTGATAATTGAAGAACACATGATGTAATCGTAGTGATAGAACATATAGAAAATCGGATAACTTTTAAACCGTAAGCATGACACAAAGCGGAACCAATCAGTTGGCTAGACGAAATGAGAGAATAAATCAAACTGCGAAACACTATCAAGTAAACACCAGCAAATCAACAGTAAATCAAGCGAATAATATACACATTACACAGCAGACGTAACATATATCTTTTTTTGTGCCATTCTCACGTAATGTCACGTGCGACGGTCTTGATTCTAAAATCCACGTTGAAAAGCAAAGTTAAGCGGTGGCGATAGGCCGAACCAGCTCCCTGATTGTAATTTGATGATCTGTTTTATAAGACTTCTTATATTCAGTGTTTGACCAACCACCTTGCTATTTTTACATAGCTCTTTAGCTTCCTGCAATGATGATTGACTGATAGTCTATCGTAGCTTCATTTTCGATTATGCCACGCCACCAGGAATGTTTACTGGTTCAGTGTTTCATACTTCGCTTATTGAATGTTGCTGGCGATGAGAAGGGTTACGAAACAACCAAAGAGCTTTTACTTAACTGATTAGTTTTGGAGATGTTTCTTTCTAAACAAAGTTTTGCAGGTTTTTCAAGATACACTTTGATCCGTGAGTGAGGTAATGCGGTACATGGAGCTTGAGCAATGCAGTTTTTGCATTTCGCGACGTTGGGATATAAAAGGTAATTATCTATTGTCTGAGGTTGTGATTCGTGTTCACTGCACCGTAACAGAGGATCCAAATAAAATAGTATAGAGTGGACATTGTCAGGGGTAGATATTAGAATTCGGTGGCCCTAGGGAAACCCTCAGAACGGGGTCCCAAAACATTGCAGCTGCAAAAGGCATATCTGGGACTGCGAAATGTTGAGGAGGCCTATTTGGCCACATTTGCACATAATTTTTGCTTTGTTTTGAAAAACATATGACTTGCTTCAGCGCTTATTGGACGTAGCTCTAGAGTGGTTCATAAGATTTTTAAAAAATCAATGCAAAAACTGAGTGCAAAACTCTCAAAATGGGCCCCACGGCATCTCTGAAACAAAGGGGTGTGCCTCGCCTAATATCCAAGCCTGGGCATTTCAACACGCACCCACCACATTCCTATTTTCTTGCCCAAACACCAGTGGCGACCGTCATGCAACTCAATGTCAGAACAATTGCCAAGTGAGCAATCGCCTCCTAGACAACTGCCACGTAGGACAATCGCATTCTTACAAAAAAACTAGTTCAATGCTTGCTTGATCTACCTGAAATAAATGATGATGTATAAAGTGCATTTATTACTTTTCTCCGTACTGTTGCAACTATTACATTAAATATCATCAGCTTTAGCTCTGTATATGCAATGACTGTCTTGACCTAGCCATGAAACTAGGAGCGCATCTATATTTACTCTCACACTTTACCCGCGGGATATACTCGTATTTATTGATTAATTTGCACTGACTTGAAAGAGGGAGCTCAAGGTCCATATATTGTCCGAAACGTTTAAAGGCTAAATATGTTAGTTTCCTGGGGTTTAAACATGGCTTAGGATTTCGGGTTGCGTCACTAAATACCTTATGAATCACATCTGATAGGTTAACATAAGTACTTTATTACTTTATACATTTTAACCACCAGAACTTCGAATTGGAGCAAACATCTCCACCGTAAGTGCTGTTACAAATGTTTTGAAACTAAAGCAAGAGTAGCTATTGAATTAAAGCATGTGAAAAATTTCAAAACTTAGGATATATTATTCTATTCGGTTACTGTCTTTGCAGAGGCATTGCTTTCGATCTTTCAGTTATTTTCAGAAGCTAAAACGGCGCCGTACAAGTGATTTCTATTTTCTTTCCTTTGCTGAAAAGTAACGTAACATGCTTGCACTATGCAGACGGTTGCAGTTTACTGCGATGGATCTGCAAACCCTACTTTTGAAAACTCGTTTAGCGCGTTAAGGAGTATTGTCTTTGTATTGAAAGGGGCTTTCGCTTTTCCTTCCATTCGGGTGGGCATGGAGAATCCAAGTAATTACTCGGCATCTGTCCTGGTCGCCACATGTGATAAGTAACAAACTTTGCACAGTGCCCAAAACAAGAAAATGTTACCACAAGGTTTGGCGTGAAAATTCTTGCTTAGAATGCCAAAAGGAGATGTTTGAAGCAAGGGTTACTGTTTTTACATACTGTCTACTTCTATTTGTTTACATCAAGAATGGAAATGGAAATCAGGGATATGGGTTTTGTAGCAATACTTCGCGTAATTCACCATTTTTTCCAACTCAATCAATTCCGCTTTCTGTTACATTTGTAAAAGTGTGCTGCAGCAATCCTGTATGCAACAACTCCTCCCCAGGCAGTGGTTTGTGATTACTGTAGGTTTGTCAATAGGTTTACTACTGTTATTTCAGGAAGTTGAAAGTCATGAAAGCAAGTCACCTGACTCATCGTATTTACTTCAATTCAAGCACAAAGCCGCTTGTTTGGCTATCAAAGTGCTTTCTTACAGTCAGAATATTTATATATAGTTTACATTTGTTTGTACAGTGACGCGGCTTTCTGCAAAGTTTTATTCAACGGGCTTGCTGATCTAAGCCTTTACTGTTTCTGATGACTAACTCATCGGATCATGAGATCCGGAAGGTACCAATTGGTTGAACTCTTGGCGAGACCAATCCATATCTATAGATATTGCGAGCCAAGCAACGCTCAACTGTAAAGGTTAAGACAAAGTAGACATCACAAGGAATACCTAATGGATTCAGGATGAAGCCCTCCTCAGTCAACTTAAGAAAAAGTTCATGCCTCTACTTTGACTTCATACAAATTAGGTTTTTCAAAACATATATAGCAGAAGGTTGAACGCTTCTATATTGGCAACGCAAAGTTGCATTGTACAATACAGCCGAAAATAGAAAGATCGAGTAAGCTACCATGAATATCACACTCACCGCAAACGTCTTTCATAACCGGCGCAAACTTCTTTCACTAAAACCTATTCTTTATTGTCAACGGAGAGTTTGTCGAACGTAGTTTGAATTATTGCAATATTTTAAGCCCCGGTATTTCATTAGTTGAATAGTTGTTCAAAAATTGAGAATGTAGCGATTTGGTACAAATTTTTTGCAGGCGTTTGTTGATGATGCACCAAAGAATCTTTCAGTGTGTTTTTTCACCATGACAGTTACTGGTGAGTGACAAGCATCTCCATTATTCAGATGGTTTTAAGTCCAGTGGGTTCTACGTCACTTATGGAATTTTTGTTATAATGGCCACGATACGAAACTATATCCTCTTTTCAGATACTCGCAAGCATAACTGTAGAAAAATTACTTCATGCAGACTGGATTGGATTTATCAAACTGTCCCTTTCTTTCGAAAACTTCCCTGAATTGGAATCGAATCTCTCGCGTTTGGTGAATGTTGATTTGCAATCGAAGTTGCTTTGCAAGATTCGAAAATGCCGCAACATTTGATCTTTTTATGCAATGTATTTTTAGATACACGTTACCACAATCGTCAATCGCATTAGGCAATTTTAATGATGAAAAAAGCTTTGTAACAAGCAATGTTTGCCTAGCCAAACAAGCGTCCCTTCCAACAGACAGAAAAATCTGAACTAATAAAATACAAATAGAAAACCTAAAATTTATAAGAAGAGATAAAACAAGAATTAGGTTTGGCTCCAAAACATTTGCTTAAATGAGAAAGCATTACTTTTTGTAATGCGGTAAAGCACATTACAAAAAGTAAGAACTTATAGCTTTGTCGAATAACTTTCAACATCAGGCAATCACGGCTTTTCTCGAAGCAACAAGCATAAGAGTTGGTGCGCATATGTCTAATGTGTTTAGCCTTAAACGTTCATCAAAGTGTGAGCGAATCCAGAGTAATTTTCCAGCCAAAAGCACAATCATACTTTTTGTGACCAATGAATATTGCAAGTGTTTTCTTTCCTCTTTGATTTTCCTTCATTTTTAGGTTTACTTTAAAGCGCAAAAACACAAACTTTTGAGAAAGTTGTTAAAACCTTTCGACAACCTTATCTCCGAGCTTACATTAAGCTCACCAAACGGTTGGTATCACTCACGTCAATCCGATCCTCGATGTTCTTGTGGCTACAATACAGACAAAATGTTTCCGCGTTCGTGTGTTTGGGATCAGAAGTGACTTTATGAGCTTAGTGCATAAGACAGCAGCCGGGTCATTTGACGTGCAGCAGGAAGGGTGAAGGAGTCACGCGGTGGCCGCCTTACTAGGCCAAACATTGAAAGATGTCGGTGATTTTGCTCAGGAGTTGCAGTGCGTTGTGGAGAAAATCAAAAGTGCTCCTTCTTTATCAGTGAAAAATGCATGTCTCAATTATGCAGAATCGCAAGAAAAATGTCGAAATAGAATGAGGGCATTTACGAAAAGGTGGCAGTTTTAAAAACCAGTGGTGTAGGAGCTGGGGTGCAGGGGGTGCAAACGCACCCTCAAAAGTTTTGATTTGTTGAATATTAGGGCAAAATCTCAAAACATTCGAGCACAGACGTTTTGACATTTTTTAACAATATTAACAGTTTTTTATGGTGTTTTTATTGTGCTTTAGAATTGAAAATCGGGTTCCCAGAAGCAGCTAAAATTATCATCGGGTCCCTAGAATCAGAGAAATCGGGTCCCTACAGGTCCATACCGGGTACCTAACATTTTCCTTAAAAAAACCGTGATACTAATGAAATTTTACTTTTCCTAAGTGTAGGCTATAAATAAATATTTGTTACGTTACAGAACACAATAAATATGCGGTGTATAAAATTAACTCACCGCGGTGTTTCTAGTGACTTCGTGTTTTAGTTAGTGAGAATTGATCAGTAACCAAGAGCTACTGAAAACTGTGGGAGAAAGTTTGCCGCATAAAAGTTATTTTTTTGGGGCGGCAAATAGCTCAGTGATAAAGTGTCTGCTTCCCAACTGGAAGGTTGGATGTACGATCCACAGCCACTGAGTGAATTGCCATAGCGCTCCTTGGGCAAGAGTGTTCACATCAACTGTCCCGGCAAGGAGCACAATTCAGGCTTCGGCCTGCCGCCAATTGCCGTCACCAAAAATAAAAAAAAGTTATTTCGGCAAATTTGTAGACATTCAGGCAAAATATCCTTTGCACCCCAAAAAATTGCTTGCTTCTACACTTACTATATGTTAAAAACCGAAAGTGTACATTTGTCATCTCAAGTACTCAATGAAGTTATGGAGTTTATAAACGCATATTAACATATGACACACCTTAGATGTGAAAATTAGAGATTTTTCTAGGATTGCCGTAAACTGCAATCAAAGGAAATGAATATTTGCAAAAGAAGGTTAATAGGTGGTAACAAAACATTGACAAAATTCTTGAGAAAATGACTAGGAAAGCTAAGAATTATTAGAATCTTTCGCAAAACTATTGTTATTCTGATCGATACATGACAGTGAGTTTTTTTTGCATTTTACACATAGCATATGCAGCATGTTGCACTTGTAAGAACACTTTTGTTCGATGCACTACCTTACGCTCATTTCCAAGATAAACACATACGGAAGCTAATATAAAGGCGGAAATTCAAACTTTATTATAGCAAACGACTGTAGTTTCAACCAAAAATTCTCTCAATTTTCAGAAAGCCGCATATTTGAATTACATTATTGAAGTGAAGTTGTTGTTTTCCTTCATGCGCCTGATACGCAGCATCGGAAATAAACTTGTGTTTTTCTAATTTTGTTGATAATGAATAATTCGTTTCAACCTCAAGGTGACACCTTATTCAATTTTAAAAGTATGGGCTTTCTGAACTCTCAAGCATATGCAACTACCTGGCCATACTATTGAAAGCCCTGCTTGTTCCAGCTTTGATTCTGCCACTGACGTCATCTCAGCGACATGAATTTCCACAAATAAAAATAAAAAGCTTTTGGTGTAAGTTAAGACATTTCATCAAAACAGATGTTGTGCAAACAATGTGTTGCTTTTTATTATCTTATTTTTCATTCAGTTCATTTAATAGAGGCTGGCTGCTGATGAAATGGTAAAACATGGATGCGGAAAGCGAAAAACAGCCACTTTGTTCACATGTTGCAGTCAGTGAGTGCCATGAGGTAAAAAAATGTATGCTTGTGTTTATTGAATCAACGTGGATTATTGTACATTGTGAAAAGCAAAAGCCTAAAAGTTAATACCTGGCTGAAAAAACAGCACAGATCAAATGAGCGTGCAGTGCATTTGATTTGATTGCATTAGAATGTGTCCATATTTTGCAGAAACCACAAAAGACCTTATCAGTGGCTTTAGCCTCACTGTTCATTGTGGGAACGATATGCGGAAGCGGAGTCCTTGTTTTACCTAAATCAATTGTTGAAGCAGGCTGGACAGGTAAGAGTATAAACGAAAAGCACAAATGTCAAAGTAAGATTTAATGATATTTAAACTTAAGTTTTGCATTTCCACTGAAAGCATTGGGAAATATTTTGGTAGGGAGTTCTACCATGCAAAGGCTCATGACCTCAAAAATGTCAGTTCATGGTTTGTATAAGAACCATACGTCTTACTGCACATCTACTTTACCTGATTCTCCAGCTTTTCAATGTAATAGTGAACAAGTGAGACATGCACCGCAGAAAATCCGCATTAAAAGTTGAAACAGGCTAAACTGCATTTAAGATTTGAACAAGCAAAAAAACATTTTACCGCACGAAACAAGGGGTTTAAAAGCAAGATTTTTACTGAGTAAGACGACACAATATCCTTTCACCAGGGAGGCAGGGAACAAAAACAGCGTGTACAGAGCAGAAGAAATTCTAGAAAATTCCTAAAGGCGTTTGGAAAATTGCATGCCACTGCGCATTCAGTGCTTTAAATCAATTCAAAAAATTAACAAATTAACCAGAATTTCCCAAAAATTGGAGTTAATTTCCTAGCTGATTTTTCAAGAATCATTTTTTAATGATTAGATCACAACTGTAATTTCATTTCAAGAAAATTATAATTTTTTATAATTTAACTGAATGAAAAAGGTTTGACCGAATTGGCGATCACACAGCTCTATGTAGGCATGCTCATCAAAATATTGGTGATCTATACACTCAGCATATAGGACGCGTTAAAGCGTTTGAATTCGTAAAGCTCAAGTAGGGTATTGTTAACTCAGTTTCATATGTTACGCAATATAATTGATACTTAAATGCAATGCCATTATACTGAAATGATGGTGAACTGTGATACCATTTTCTTATCTGCAAAATTTTTTTCAATCATTGTTTGCAGATGACTCGCTTACATGTATTTTTCCATCACCTGCTTGCGAGTTTAATTTTTCCCAGCTAACAGACACGATTACTTACATTCTCGATTGCTAATCACCTTTGAAAAAATCATCCCCCTGTTTGTAACATAAGCACAGTGCATATGGTGTCAGAAAAATTGATTCAAATCAGCTCTTCGCAGCCTGGATCTAAAGTTATGAAGAAGCGAAATCTAACAAAGTCTGACCGAACCAGTGAATGCATTGATTTTTGTCATCATAAATACCGCATATTTTTCAGCTTCAGGTTGGGATATTTTTTCCTTATCACAATATCGGGCGTTATCGTGCTTCTTCAGAAACTGCTAAGGAAGTAAAACCTAATAACTTGTGTGAAACTTCTGCTGATGATCAATGTGCACGTTTACGCAATAACGTTGTCCTTGAGTGGCATGGAACATACGAAGTACTTCTGTTTCTGATGCAATTTCACATCGACACATTGTGCAGCATGCATGCATGCTACGTGATTTACACAAATCAGTACTACTAAGAATGAGAATAAACTTAAGAAAAAAAAAATTTTGTTCTGTATTTAACCGCGGTAAAAGCATTGAAATCTTTTAGCAAACAACCTGGAAATCTGTTTTCGCAACACATCGTTGATTGCTTTCGTTCTGAAATGTGAAAAGTCGCAGAATGTAAACAGTGGTTTGTCTCTAACCACCGGTAGGACAACATCGTATGCAGCTGCACAATTTTCATTCCCCCAATTAGCAAAGTATTCGTAATTTTATTTAAATTTGATCTTAGTTTTAGTCAATTATGATCTAATAACGCTTTTGTTCTCCAAAATTCATACTAAATGCTTTTTGCATATGATCTATGCTGCCATCGTCCACTTTCTACAATTAACCTCGCAAATAAGTCTAGTCGAGGCAAACAAGCTTGTTTTTTTACAACTTCCATCAGTTAGGTAAAACGTAGATCAGGGGTCAACAACCTTTTTGAAACTGCGAGCTACTTCTTGTGTACCAATTAATGCGAAGGGCTACTAGTTTGATACACACTTCTGAAATAAAAATTTGGCTCAATTTACCTTCAACTATTTTAGTATATTCGTTAATGTGAAGACATGCTAATGTTATTTTTAGAACAGGTCCGTGGGCGACCTACTTGGTCCTTGTGGGCGACTTGGTGCCCGCGGGCACCACGTTGGTGACCCCTGACGTAAATATTCTAAGTGAGATTCAACGCTTTGAATAAGAAGACAGCAACTTGAAAAAACAAATTGAAAGACAACACAGAGCTCTTTTGGGTTGCGGGATGGCGTTGAGTGATTTGAGCCGATGTACGAAAACATTGCAACAATCCATATCCATGTATTTCGAAAATTATCCAAGAAACTTACCAGTAGGGCCATTCTTATGACCTAAAAAATTTGATAACATGACTTTATTTTTCAGAAAATATGATTTTATATAACCAAACAAAAATATTTCTTTTTTCAATACCTTTCTGGTGCTTCCTTTTTGCTACATGTTGTTCAACAAAAAAGTGCTTCTCGAGAATCTGCCGTAACCACAAAAAGAACTAACGCAAAATTTCCCAAATTATAATGAATCTAGTAGTGAATCTTGTCAAGGACACTTCTTTCAGCGAAGTTCATTCAAGGGCAAACTGTTACTTGTGCCTTAACAATATTCACTGTCTCTCCGTTTTCCCTCTTCGATTGTATAGTAACACTCAGCATCATCCGTCGTCCTAAACGTGATCTGTATGAGCATTTCTTTTGGCAGTTAACCGGGTAAATGGCGTAGGTAGGGTTGTTGACTAAACTACTACCGTAGGCCCTTGCAGGCAGAATGCAGGAAAATCACAGAAATGGACAGAACGACAGTGACATTGTAGGAATTGTGAACGTTTCACCATCACGCGAGCTGCATTGAACAGACGCATTATTTCGACTATAACTGGCTGAAGCAAGGGCCGGCAAATCAACCTGGAGGTCAACCCAGCCAGTCTCAGTAGTCCAGAAGGTAGTGAGAATTTTTTTATTAAGAGTTTCAGGTGAGCTAGAAAATGTTTGTTGCAAACTGAAATGAATGTAACACGCAAGAAGTTATTAATTGTGTTTCGATGTTCACACAGGCAAAACTACCGTAGAAAAGCAAATACCATCAAATTGTACGGAAAGATGTTCCGTTTTTTTTTAAGGAAAATGTTAGGTACCCNANATGGATCTGTAGGGACCCGATTTCTCTGATTCTAGGGACCCGATTTTCTCTGATTTTAGGGACCCGATGATAATTTTCTGTGANTCTAGGGACCCGATTTGAAATTCTAAGGACCCGAGTCGGGTCCCTAAAACGGATTAAAAAAANCTGACTCAATAGTAACCAAGGGTGTCNAAACCTCCGTNCCCGAATTTTCAGAAATTTTGACCAAAATTTCGACAAATCAAAACTTTTGGGGGTGCACACGCCCCCTCGGCTCTTCACTACTGAGGAATAGCGCGACATAAACCTTGAAAAATTTTACAAAAAAGTAAAATATCCAATTTTTTCAGCTGAGTGCACCAGTCATTCCAGTTGCATCACCTCTCCATTGGATAATTATTTACGTTGTAAACAACAATTTGCAAAATTGCCTTTTCTGCGATGACATCTACCCGCCCTAGCGCATGTGCATGTGTGTAGCGTGAATGTGCTCTCATGTGTATGTACTGCACAAGTCACCAAGCACGTTTCCACTTGAGTTGAGGCTTCTTATGGGAGATTCGAACGCAAAGGAAAGAACGCCAACTCCGCTAGTGCAACGGGCAAGCAACAATAGAGATTCCCGCTCGACGAGGTTCACTCTGTTGTTGCTTGTGCGTAGCTGCCTTTTTGAAGCACTTCCCGATTGCGCACTTTTAAAGCATGAGACGCGATGCGCCGTCACACTACGCAATCCGTGCGTAAGTCTTTTTGTTACTTATACACGAAGAAATACGGTATTTACGTAAGAGCCGCATGATACCGGGTAAAAAAACGCAAGCGGCTTGCAAGCCGCGGTTTGGCCAGGCCTGCTTTAGTTAGACTGACCATTGTACACCAGAAATATTTACCCACTCGGAAACTTAACTGAGCAGTGGAAACCTGCTCAGTTCAGTGAAACTCAAGTTGGTTGAAAGCCAAGCATTTTTAGACCAGTCCATTGTTACTGCACAACTACCTTAAACCAGGTAAAGATCACTGCACAATTTGTTTCCTAACACAGGACACATGGTGTTGTACACATTGTGTGAAAACGACTGCTATCAGTAACACGACACAAATGGGAAAATTAAATCTACTCTTGGTTTCCTTCAAAAAACAATCATCAAAAATAGTTATCAGCTCCCACAACCACGGTAAGAAGAAAATACCAGTGACTCATATAATATTCGGAAATCATGATATGGAACATTTCTCCATACATATTGTTTTGCAGGTATTCCACTTTTAATTATATGTGGCCTCCTTTCATCATACACTGGAAGTGTCCTGGGTATATGCTGGACGGTGCTTCGCAAGCGTTATCCAGAATACACAAGAACAGCGGTTCAAGATCCCTATCCTGAAATCGGCTTCCGGGCTGCAGGGAAGTGGGGAAGATATGTGACCCGTTTCTGTGTCATCACAACGCTTTTTGGCGCAAGTAAAAATAACTTATGACGTTATAGCGTACACGAAACATTATTCATATGACGTAGGTGTAGGAGCTGGCAATTGTTTGGGGGTGCAAAAGATATTTTGCCCAAATTTCCTAAATTTTCCAGAAAAAACTTTCATGCGAAAACCTTTCTCCCTACAAATTTTCTGTTGCTGTTAATACACTTTATTTTCCTCCATCAAGTTGCCAAAGACTTGAAAATAGCAAATTTGGCACTTGAAATTTGGTTCTTAATAATCTAACTGAACAGAAAGTACGCTAGGCTGTGCAAGAACATTGTCAAAAGCCAGATGGCTCAGTACTCTTGAGCATTTGCCTGACAGTTCTGAAGTTTGGCGTCCCATTCTCATGTCAGCTGTTACCGTCAGCAAGGAAACTCACACCTAGCTGAGGTAGACCTAAAACTGCTTCCTTCTCTGGAAGCATATATGTGATAGGCTTATATGTGGCATGTATTATATTATTTATATTTTATGACTATGCCATGAGTGTCACAACATTATCTGTTCAACTGCACATATAGGCAATATGCAACAAGCTGTACTGTGGTTACAATTTCTGCCTGGCATGGACTCTACTAATATGAAGTAGGCGCTTGCAGCACACTTGTTTTTCTCAGTGTACAATTAATAAAGCTCATAAATGAAATACGTTTTTTCACCTAAACTTTCAAGAGAGTCAGTTACTGGTTAGCTCTCACAAACTAAAATACCAGGTTACTAGAAACAGTTGGATTTTATATTTATTGAACGTGCTTCCTAAACTCAAAACTTCTTTGCCAATTTTTGTTATATTTTGCCCAAAATTTTGATAAATCAAAAGTTTGGGGATGCAAGGGCACTCTCAGCTTTTACACCACTGCTCACAAGTGCTTCTGCCAACTAATATCATTTTATGCCAGCAGCAGTGATTCAAAATTTCAGGGAAAAACAACCAAAAGCTTTTTGTAAAATCTTTTTCGAAGTTTTTAAATTGCACTTTCAATTTCTTTAATGATAGCTCCTATAGTGTACTTTCCGGAAACCAGTTGGAACTCTTCATTTTGCTGCAATTCAGTTATCATAGGCCATATTATCATGTTTCTTGCATAACTGTTAGAAAGAGTTGACTTAAACTTCCAAAACTCTTTAGAGTAATTTCACAAAACTGCCCATAAATGTAAGCCAATAGAAATTACAAAATACCATGTAAATAATGCACGATCGTGCATTTCAGCAAAGCATCTGAAAGTGCATTTATACTGGGTTTCAACTTGAAAATTGCAACATCAATGTATGGTTCCCGTTACATCGTTGCTTCTTTCAATTTCAGGCACAGTTTCATTGCTACTAATATCGCAAAATATGTCAAATTTATTGGATAACCTTGGGCATGTGAAATTGAACGCTTGTTATTGGATTCTTATCTGTGCCGCTGTCTTGACACCTGGGACCTGGTTGGGCACACCAAAGGACTTTTGGATGTCAGGCATAATTGCTGCTACAACATCAATGGTCGCGGCTTCCTTGATATGTGTTACCTTGTCTAAGGTGCAAATATATATCGTGATGATTTATAACTGCTTATTTTAGCTACATTTTTTGAATATCATAAATCTGAATAGATGTCAGAAGTGTATACAACTGTTGACGCCTGTTTAAATATTACAGTTGGATGTTTGTTACTAGGAGCCTGCACAACATGTGTCACACAGAAACCCAACATTTGGAAACTTCTTCGATGCTTTTGCAACCATTCTTTTTTCGTTTGGAGGTGCAAGCGCCTTCCCGACTTTTCAAGTTGATATGAGAAACCCTGAAAAATTTCCAAAAGCAGTTGTGATAGGAATCACCAGTAAGTCTGTTTTTTACATTTCAAAGCATTTATTACAAACTCATATTGTACTGCATTTACGTAAGGTGGCTATACACAATAGAAATGAAACAAGCCACATTGTTGAAGGAAGCGTTAGCTGTGACTTTAGCTCAGGCTTGCAGTAAATATCTGTTATTTAGTGATTGGTTGCTCCATGCAACTGCAGGTGAACAAAGCAAGGAAGGCACTGTGCAGTGAATCATGCAAGACGCTTTATTAAAGGTTTGCTGATTAGCAAGTTTTATTTATGTATGAAAAAATTTTTGACACGTAATAACTTCCCGTGCAGTTTTGCTGAGGCGCTTTTTTCTGAATGCATGTCTAGAAACCACGTGTGTTGAACAGTTTTGACGCCCACTTTTCATCTTTGGATGGTCGCACGGGCGATACCTCAAGAAATTCTCCTAATGCNTCACGATTTTCAGCAAACTCTGATAGGTCTGCACGTTTTACATCAAGGCAAGTCCAAGCCAGGCCGGAGGTTCCATCACGGCACATGGTCGGCTACTCGGTTGCTTTTCTTTGTGTGTAGCAAAAGGACTTGTCTTGCTAATCGTGTTTGGGAAATTCTAGGTAGGTGGACGAACCATCATAGCTGGGATTTTTCTATTTAGAGGAAAAGAGGCTTGAATTTTAGGGCATTACGAATTTCACACTGGTGAAAGGGTGCGCTTCACGCCGCCTTGAACTCTGTAACAATATCTTCACTACCGTTTGTGCTTGAGACGGCACGTGTTCGATAATGACCCAAGATTAATGACCAGACATGAGCATCGGAACAAACTTCGATTAAAAAAGTAAAAGCTCAATGTTTCTTGAAAGCAAATTTTGTGAGCAAAGAACGATGAACTTCATCAAATACTGCGTTTGCTTTATCACCCCGTCTATTAAACGCCTTGATCTGCTTTCCGTCATTGGTGAATGCCATGGCAAAGTACTTGAACGCCTCAACCTGCTGCAGTGTATTGCCGCTTCCACTGTGCAGTAGCTTCGTACACTGACTTGGTTTTTCCGAGAGACGTATTCTTAATTTGTCATCCTGCTTGATTGCACGCACCTACAAGCCGGTCAAATGTATTTAAAAACATCTGTTCAAAAGATGCAAGCAGCACCAAAAGGCCCGTAAAAACAGGGGCGTAACGAAAGGGGACAAGAGGGGCACAATCCCCGGGCGCCGGATCACTATGGGGGCGCCGAATAATTACGATGGTACGCCAAAAGTCCCAACAGTGTCACAAGTACTTTCTTCAGTACAGTACATTTTCTTCCGAAAGATCCTTAGTTTGAACGCGGGGGCACCAACTTGTTTCTTGCCCCTGGCGCTATCTGTATTCGGTACGCCCCTGTAAAAAACAAAAGGTTGATCGTGTACGTTCCAGCACTGCCACTGTTTTTCATTCGGCTGTTGCTCCCTATCTATCTCAGTAGATTTCAACCTTGGGGATGGTGGAGGCGTTGGGTCATAGTGGGTTGCTATCAGTGACGGATTTAAACATAGGCCATGGCCTAGGGCCCCGCGCTTTTGGGGCCCCGCGCAATTCTTTCCTGTGACTAGTCATTACTAACTTAAATTTTGCGAAAATGTGCAGAGGCATAACTTCACAATGTATTTTGAAACAAACGAAAATAGAAACGTGTAAAACTAGACCCCTGGTCACTGCAGCACAGTGGTCTCTAGTAGAGTAGTAAACGATTTTTCAGTTACACTGTTTCTGATATATGTGGGCCTTAGTAGGCAAAACGGATCTACGTTTGGTTATTTCCAACTAGACAGAACAAGCGACCATATATGTCACACGTGCGTCTGGCTCTCAAAACTAAGGTGGTCTAACCATAGGCGCAATTTTGTTGTAAAATGTGGCGGACAGCTTATTGCGAAACCAATATAGTCATCGGGTCGTTGCAGAGGTGAAGGTTTGTAAATACAGATTCCCAATCTTGTTTCTAGAGGTGTTTTGAAAGCAACACTAATCACGCCTTTCTTTATCCTAGCAGATGATTTACAAATTAATATATTTAAATTTGTTGTTGGATACGATACTGTAGTTCAGCCTGCTTGCATTAATATCGTATTTGGATACAAACAAGCACAGCAATATAGAGAATACATCAATTGGGTTTAATTAGAGTTGTCAGTTGGAGTGCACAAAATGCTGAATCGCAATTGGTCGCACGTGCATATCACTCTTGTAGGAGAGCACATAAATTTTCATGCATTTTATAAGTGTGGGTTACAGCGCGATTTAATGTCTTGTTCAAGTTGCTTCACGTTACAAAGACGGTAAATATTTTTCTTGCACATTTCCGTTTTTTGAAAAAGCTACAAATCTTTTTAATGCTGCCGGGCATCATGCATGCAGCCCCACCCCTACCAAAATCTCTATTTACATCCTCTTACCAGGGGCAAAAAAAGTTTCGGCTAAAATTAGCACAACCTGCTTCACAAAATAATTTCAATCTATTTTTAGCGTTGGTGGGTGGAGGATGCATCCTGTCAATCTCCCCTTGTCGGCCCCTGCATACATACCCAGGTACATATCTAACCTACAATGTAATTTATGCATACCTAATCGTCTGGTGACTGTTGTCTTGTGACTTCTGTCAATGATGCCACTTAGCTCAGTCTTTTCACAATCAGAATTTTCAGGTTTAACATCAGATTTGAATAGATGAAATTAATGTCAAAAGTTTCATTCTAAGAGTTCTGCTTGCATAGCGACACGAAAATATATTTGAGATTAAACAGAAATCAAAATGCACAACGGTGAATTGGAAAAAAAGTACTAAGTTTCACCTGCATTAACACGAAAAGCATGTCCAGCAACACTAGGTGTCACGTACATGTAAAGCAAATGTTTCGCACTTGGATGAAAACATTGCTGCATTATGGGTTTGGTTAAACTCTAGTAAATCAGATGATGACTTACGAACTAATGAATTCAGCACAAGCACAAAGTTGCAAAGTGTAAGAGTCACGGAAAAAATATCTTTTGGATTTGTTGGTCACCACTGTCGCGACCATGGAGGATCCAAGGGGGAGCGATCGCCCCCCAGAAAACCTACGAAAGGAACTTTATTCACCATGATTTTGTGCAATGCGGAAAACAGAGGTTTGCCTGAAAGTGTAACTTTCTAAAATATATACATTAGCATCATTAAATTTTACGCTGTCTGTTTCTGAATACGTGACCAGGTTACATTTCTGTTACAAATGTAACAGAAAACCAGTTGCATTTCTCGACGAAACAAATCGTGGCTGTACTGTGGTTTCTCACATGTGCAGCCGTACAGTAAAACTCTCACTGTCTCAAGAAAATAACCTTTCTAACAGTACACCACACAGGGTAAGAGTCGAACAGAAGCGGTTAACCATCTTTCGCGGTCTCCAGAAACTTAAAAAATGCTGAAAATCATTTCATCGAAGCTAAAACGTATAAACTAACAGAATCAGTGATACCACGCTAAACTCTGTTTCAATATCAACTTGATTACGCGTGACCTACCATCTAACATGAAAAACTCTTCACACAAAACGTGACAAGCGTCATTTTACTTTTGAAATCTCTCCAAACACAAAAACCAAAAGAGAAAAAGTGGGGGAATATGGCATATTATATCTCCACCGTCTGAAAAAGTGGACACATCCCCCGTGCCCCCCACCAAATAACGCCCATGGGACTAGCGCACCGCTCTTCCTAAATCCGTACCTGGCTGCTTTAATGGCTCACGCTACAAAAAGGTTGAAAACCACTGCTCAATCTAATTCGTAAAGGCTATGACAGGGAGTTGTGACAACGCACACCATTGTATGAGTCCAATATTCGAGGTGAACGGTTTGACTTAATGCTACAAACACGGACACAAACTTTTAAGAAGGAATAGTGATTTGATTGACGGCCAGTAATAAGTAACCGTCTACCTGTCCTCCCACAGAACTCCCAAAGCTTTTTCTCGGAGGACCCAGTCGCTAGTATTTTCAAGGTAGAGAAAGCAAACATGAGCATCTGGGGCACACTTCCAAATTTCACGAAATTTCTTGAAGAGTGAAAATTTGGACTGTGGTGCTACGGCCAGAACGAAAGTCGCACTAGCTATCCTTCTACATGAGGTTCATTATATCGTACGATCTTTCTTTCAATGCATTTGGCATGCACTTTCTAGGAAAGCTGAAGAGGAAAATTACCCTGTAAGTAGTGCTTTCCTCCTGTCTCCTTCCTTGTGTAGGGGCTGACCTCCCAGTTCGACAAACTTTCGGTGCCCTCCTATATCGCCCTACATCGTACCTTGACCTGGCACCTACTTACCTAGTAGCTACTGGAGCCCGGTAGCATGAAAGTTGTTTTCGCTAAATTTTCTGCAATCAAGCCCAAAATTGATGTTCGCTTTCTCCAACTTCAGCGAAGGTACAGTAGCTACAACCAGTGTTACCTCTAAGATCTTGACAAATACGAAATTGCCCAAATGGTATTTTTAATAAAAATTTGCCCAAGCGTTTAGCTGTTCAGTTCAGTTTCGTTCGTACTTGATTTCTGAACTGCTTTCGGAGTGTCGTGAGTGGTCTGCGGCGCCCATTTCGCCTTGCTTGTGCCATAGGCACCGGTGTCAAGTGAAATTTCTGATATCTGCGAAATTTCTGACCTATTGATTGTTTGTCACTTATTTTGCTTCTCAGAGTAAAGGGATAAAGTTTGGCGATTACTTTTTTGATGTGTGTTGTGCAAATTAAAGCTTTTTGGTAAGATGTCAGATACCCACAACAAGCTTAAGTACGGGAATGAATATAACCACTGAAAACCATTGGACTTAGTCTTGGACGGTTAGACCTCAATTCTTTTTCTTATTCTGAACCTAACCCAAACCCTAATTCGACACACTTACCTAAACAACAAACCCTAAGCCCTAATCATCACTTTTCTTAACGTATTGGATATGTACAACATTACCCTGTGCATGCGCTCATGGCGTGAAGTCAGAAATTTCACAAGTCAAAAATTTCACCTGACACCGGGCGACACTTCACTTCGTCAAGTCACTAGATCAGCTATGTCCAACCCGCGGCCCAGTCAAAGGTTTCGTGCGGCCCAGTTGAGGTTTTCGCTGCAGTGAAAGTATCCCAAATACTGACAACCTGTCCTTTTTGATAATCGTAAATTTGGCATTTTTGATGCAGGTGGTCTTCAGTGCCACTGTATCACGTCTGCACCACTGCATTTTGGATCTGAAGGCTTTCATTACATTAGTATAAGCTAAATTTAGTTTGCTAAGATCAAAGTAAGCCATTCAATGTGCGGCCCTGGTT
>JGI24158J21664_10001047_pt1 | contig 29350 bp, 16 predicted proteins | sample Ectturendosymbi3_FD_21664 | JGI IMG/M metagenome (IMG submission 21664)
GAAATAACCGGGAATTTTTGTTTACAAAACCGGGATACGGGAAGTCGAAAAAATCACCATTTCCCGGGAATTCCCGAAACCGGGATCCCGGTTCTCAAACCGTAGTCACAATGCCTGAACATCAACAATCATCGATTTCAGTTCTGAACGTAAATCACAGTGCGATTTTTTTTCTGTATTTTATGTCGTTTCGGTGCTGTAGATGTGTTAGAAGTGTAGCGCCCTCCTTGAAACCTCAAACTTAACTCGAAAAAGGACAACCCGAACTTGTAACTCCATTCGAGTCACGTATGATTAATTATTTTGAACACTTCAAATACCTTTGTTTTGAAAACTCAACTTCATTCGAGCCAAATCTTTCAGTGTAATCGAACTCTTGTCACTTAAACGTAAGACGAGCGTATGCTTTTTGTGAAGTAACACGTGAACAATGCCTCGCTGTTTGATTCAAAAGTCGGAGCTCTAAAGTATAAATCTGTCTTCGTCCAACCGACATCCCAGAGAATAACTTGTTCCTGACAGCGTTTCTTATTGGTGGGCAACTGCCGAACTGCGCATTCTCACAATTTATTGCGATTTGTTAGTATAAACCTTTTGTCACCGTCAATTACAGGTGATGCCCATTTTTAACTTTTAAATAAACGTGCCGAACTCTTTAGGCAGCGACACATCACGTCAGTTTTTTAAACTTGTTTGTGGCGTGGTTTTAGTGACGCCACTCCGATTTTGGAAAATCGGGCAACGACTTTTGCGCTGTTATCTTTTCTCACACAGCGCAGTCCTGCTCAATTTTAGCTACGTTCAACAACGAATTCTAATCTCTGATAAAAGGCAGTTTTGTTTGGTTTCTAAATCTGGTTTCTTAACAAGTTCTGAACATTTTTTCCATGAGGTTGACGTTAGCAGAATCAGCATTTCTTTCGTCAGTAACCTTGAAACATTTTCTTCTCAGAAAATCATTCGAAACATTTCTAAATGTTTTGTTGGTGAGCGCGTATGTCACGAAGCCTTGTCGGCGCATCCAGTGGATTCAATACAACAGGCTATGTGCATTCCATAAATTCATTGTACTAAGAGAGAACGGTTGCAGAAGGAAATCTGTACAGAACCAGACGCTAAACAACTCACAACCAGACAGCGTTGCCATAGCAAAACAATTTCCCAATGTGATGCATCAATGCAATTGTGCATCGCAGTTCAAAGACAATTTGTGGTTCCACTTGGACACAATCAATGTTTTTCATCTGTTCAAAGCTACCGATTTTAAGATTCTTTCGGTGTATTGAAGGTTCCATATCTGTCACGCAAATTCAGGCACTTTTATGGCGCTAGCACTCACTGGAGGGCATGTAAACGGTGCTAGTTACTAAGAAACAGCGAAAAACTTCCTGTGAGCAGCTGCTTCACACTTGTCTACTTACACATTTTTTCTGATGTTGAGCAAAAACAATGATTGCATAGGAAAATCTGCGATTTTTGGGTAATTCATGAAATATCGTTTGTTTGCAATTGCTGGTCGTTTCGAGGAGCAAACAAGCTTCACTTCTTTTGTAAATGAAGTCAGTATTGAAATAAAGTGCGAACCTCACGGAATTTTTAAGACTAGTGGTGTATGGGTTAATTTGAAAAATCCTGCGCGTAAAGGCCAAGCTACACTGAGGAGTTGCCAGGAGTAGCCGCGCACGATTCCTCGTTTGTTTTGTTGCGTCGGGTGATTCTGCGCTCGTGCACGGCTTGGCAGGGCAACTCCTGGGCGCAATAAAACAAACAAANAATCGTGCGCGCCGTGCACGGCGCAGATTTACCCGACGCAATAAAACAAAGGATTACGCCTGGCGTCTCCTGGCTCGTCCTCAATGCAGATCGGCCTTAAAGTTCTAGGCATACCGGTACAAATATACTCAGTCTCACATAGCGTAGTAACGGTTTGACTGCATCCGGATCTTCATTCCCAAGAGTGTCCCAACAACTATTTATTTAATTCGAAACTACGATAATTAAAAGTTCTGGTTTTGCTGCAAGCTTTACGAGGAATCAGCCGAGTGGGCTCTGCTTTCTTCATTTTGCGATGATTCAAACTTGCACCTATCTGTATTTTAAGTAACTGGTCTCCACGAAGATGACATGAGCGGATCTTTTCCGAATTTTTTAAAAATAAGAATCTAGGACTTAGGATGTGTATTGTTGTGTGAAATCGATTTCCATCAAAAATTGCTCGATAGATTCGCTTGTATCACTTTTGTGGAGACTAGTTACTGGAGACTACCATTTTATGAAACTTGAAGCCAAATAGCTTTTGCAAGATGATTGTGTCGCACGTGTACAATTATGCGTGCTGTTTCAAAACAAATTTCGCAAATACAAATCTTGTGTAAGTTCACTATGCTAGGCTTAACTGAAACTCTGCAATAAGCTGACTACAGAAAAAATGTGATGTAAGCTGATTTTCATGTGGTGGTGATAATTGCAGTGTGTTATTCCAGTTTTTTCGGTTTTGTCATCTCTAAATACTGTAATACGCTGTGATGTGACATGGACACCTGGTTTGTTTTCGTGAACAAATCAAAAACAAATTCGTGGCTGGTATCTTTGCGTATGTTGAGGAAAACAACATAGTTTATGAGAAACGTAGTCCCCAAAGATTCAAAGGAAATGTATATTTAAATGGAATTATTGTTCCTGGCTGTGTTATCTTAATCAGTGATGTTGTTCACAAGACACTGCCGAAAACTGTATATTGGCCAAAGCTGACTGAAGGTACCGCTTTATTCATACTGTGCTATACCCACGGCATTGCTTCTTTTAGTTTTTTAGACAATAGATCACTTAAAAACTGTTTCATCGCCCTCTAACCTATTTTTTCAAACAGCAGTCAAAATAACGGATTCCTGAAATCTTTTCAGAGGTTTTGGTCATGCATTGGTCTGAAATATTTCACTGCCTGATAACAACAGGCCACCGGTGTGCAAAACTACAAGGATTCTTTGATCAGCATTTACGTCGTTTCATGAGCCTTTCATGTGAGGCTTGTTGACATAATGACTCAAAATAAGGCAAAAGATAATACACGTAGTTTAATGTAACATCCGTCTGTTTGCGTGTAACTAAAACATCGCATTGGTTGATTGAGAGGGCCGGGCCCCGTCTGGCAACACCTCTGCCAGCTATGTCTAACCGAAATTGCTTACTGAGTCAAAAATATTGTCTGTGTTTTAACCAGGGCCGCACATTCAATGACTTGCTTCGATCTTAGCAAACTAAATTGAGTTGAAGGTAATGTATTGAAAGCGTTCGAATCCTAACTGTAATGCTGATGACTGTTTGGGACCTTGTACCACTCCGTATGTGTGATTTCTTAGGCAAGTTAGTGCCAGTGGAACACGGGTAAAAATCAGAAAAGTAGTGTAACTTTTGCACTAAGGTGTCAGTGGACAAACGGAAATCTCCCAACACGCGGCACAGACGTGACAAAGTGGCAATGAGGTCTGCCTGCATCAAAAACGTCCAATTTAAGATTATGAAAATAAGGACAGGTTGTCAGTGTGTAGGCTACTTAGACTGCAGCGAAAAATTAAACTGGGTCGCACAAAACCTTTGACTGGGTCGCATGCGGCTCGCGGGCTGGGCATAGCTGATCTATGATGACGATGATCACTAGATTATCGTATCCTTGTTCCCACGTGGAGGCGTGCGTTTAATCATCACAACTGCCAGTCGTTTCAATGAATATTTGCCGAGTTTCTACTGATAAGGAATTTAAACCTTAATCGGTCATCGCTGGTACGGGGGTCAATTACTAATAAGGGATGTTAATATGGCAAGTGAAGTAGGGTATTCAAAACCTTCTGACAATTGGCGCAAAGCATCGCGATGTGACTGTTTTGAACGCAAATTGACTGTGACTATGGTTTGACAGAAGACTGCGAAAAACCGTACAAGCAGCAACATACAAGCGTCTGATTCTTTTGAACCATCCTCCTTGCAGTCCTGCATTTCGCCGCTGCACAGAATAGCGTCGGAGAGGTGATGGTTTCGTGATTTGCGAAGATACCGCGTGAGAAGTACCTTCGGTCGTGTTTTTTCCCTCCATAAATTGTTGAAGGTGTTTGTATTGGTGCTCCTGTTGCAATAACGTCAGATTAGCGCAGTTCTTGACGTACGCATCTGTTGTGCTCGGTTGTTAACAGCGACTTCAAATTTCGTAAGAACTGCGCTTGTTATTTAATCCGTTTGTTTTGCAGTGTAAAAGTGCAGTTGCCACCAGCCTCCCCTCAAAGAAAATTTTACGCTGCGTAAATGTTTATTTTAGTGCGCATGCAATGGCGCAACCATATAGACATACAACCAGTAGAGCGTTTCAAGCGCTAAAAGGGCTATGCGATATGTATACGATATTGAATTCGGATTGCATGTGGGCGAGAATGACATTTCACTGCGCAAATGGTTCGGAGGTACTGCGCAGTTGCGCACCAGAATTTTGTGACCGTGCCAGGAGAGTAAAATCACAACCGTTTACCGTTGGCGTTGCACTCCGGCAACGGTGTATGCTGTCACCACTCCTTTTCATAGTCTATGTCAGGGGTTCCCAACCTGGGGTACACGTACCCATAGGGGTATGTTTGCCCATGTGAAGGGGTACATTAGTTGCAAAGCCGCAAAAAATTAACTTTGAGACATTAATCGGAGTCTACATTTATAGTTCTAATAGTCTAATCTAAACATTATATTAAAATTCTTCTTTCTTGCCCCGGGCTCCATTTAACCTCGTTACGCCCCTGCTCGTGACCCTGACAAAGGAAAAGCGGGCATGAAAACGAATGACTGAACATTACAACAAATCTGATCAAGCCTCTGTTATCAATTGTTGACCGCACTGTTCACATTCGTTAATTCAGTATCGCTGCGCGTTGTACGTCAGCGCAATGGAAGCCATAGTATGTGGAGGAGGATGGGATCAGCATGCCAGGCTGCTCTCTGCTCCAAAGCGTTTGATTCCGTTGTAAAGTCGATCCAATTTTACGTGGTTTTAGCGCTGATTCGAACTGTGTGCTCAGTTCATGAAAATAACCTCTTGTTTTTTTAGGCGACAACGACATCGCCGAAGAGCGCGCAAAACTCTGCATTTCTCATCGGATTTTGCCGAAAGCAGTGATGATAATTCAGCAAGTCAGGTAAATTTTTGCTTCAGAGTGGGCGTATCAGTTTGTCTCCGAATTACTGCTTGCCTGCAGCAGCAGTGCAATTCAGCAGGACTCCGGAGTCAAGTCGTCTCTTTCCGTCTGTCGCGTTCGCTGGAAATGGTTTTGTGAGTCCCGTAAGAAGGCAGGTAGAAACAGTTTTTCGGTGGCGAACGCTTGTCTCGAGTAAATGATTGCAATCTGATTGGGCGTCGTCAAGGGACTAAGCGATGGACAGTTATAAGCAAGAGTGCTTGAAAGAACTGGTTCAAACAATCGAGGCTGAGATGAAGAGTGCTCCGATTTTATTTAGGTGCTACCAGACTGGTTGCCTAATAATTGTTTTGAAAATGTAGTTGCTTTAATAATGATTTTGTTAACAGGTTAATGGGATAGCTCAAAATAGGAAGAAGCGCACCATTCATTTCAAGAAGGTATTTTGTTTGTATCTGGATACGAAGCTGAAAAATATAAGCAGGTCCTATGAACATAGACAAGTTATTGAATTGTATGGTCCTGAATTTGTTGTGACAGCAATGATGGCTAATTTTGTCACTCCGAAACGTTTTTCGCCAGGTCCAAGGTGGTGTTGCATAATTTTTCTCACATGTGATGTATTTTCAACTTTTGTTGCTCAGCTTGTGACAAAAGCGAAACTAAGCGTAAATGGACTTTGGCTCGGGAACCGCTTTGTGCAAACAACAATGTTGGGTTATATCTTTCGCAATTGTAAAAAAATAACTGGATAGCGATGATCACCATGCTTTAAATGGATGAAGGCTCTACAACAATTAACCAGTGGGTGGAATTGTGAAAGTTATGCCTATTCTATTTCGTGCTGCCCATAAATCAACCAATGCCTTTCCGGGAGGTTTTACAAATTATGGAGTTCTTTAGATTGAGTTTCTCATGCAGTTTTTGTACTGGTGCATGAAAACAGGATTTTTCCTATGCACCCGAGGTCCATACCCTGTCCTGTGAACAGGTCTTTTAGAATGATTATCTCCTGCAGTTGATACACTTGGACTATAACTGCTCTGAAGAGTTTAGTTTGTTCTGCAGTGGCAGTTGCTATATCGCTTCTCTACACGTTCGAACACCGGTGATTGCCTCAATTGTTTGAATGGAAGACGTCAGGCAGAGACGGTTTTCAGAAACTTCTCGAATCAAAGGTTCCAATTTTGACCTTTCGGATGATCTTTTTGCGCAGTTGCTGAAGCAGTCGCACAGTTCCGGGGATTCCAACCGACTGCGCTCGTCCAGTCGTGGATCTGCGGATCTTGAAGATTTTTCTGCGCAAGTTTCTGATCTCGAGCGTACGAAACGTCTAGTTAACGACTTGAAGGTGGGTATGAAACGTTTAGATTTAAGATGCAAAGGTCAAGATGTCACCGCATCTCGAGATTTTCAATCACAATTACTTCGTAAGCGGCGCCTTTGCATTAGAACAATTTTTACCTTGACGCAGTTTCTGACGAACGCAGAACTAAAACCGACGTATAATTTTAGGCTGACCTCCTGTCGGGAAACAGCTCCGCACAAGGCGTCCCCTTTCCCGATCGCGAGTCGATGACGAAGCTCATAGAGCACTTGAGCGCTGTGGCCGGTGTGAGAGAAGAGTCACTTCGGAGAAGCACAAGCTGCAGATCACCGGAATTACGGAGCGAGTCAAGTGAAGAGACTGCGCTGGAAGCGCCCGATAAGTACGTACATAGAAACCACGTACGATGCAAATGTAGCGCAAAGCCCCTGTTACAGTCACGGACCTGTTTTTGGTTTGAAACTTCGTAAAACAGAGTTTTTAAACTTTATTGCAACCGACGCCCATTGGTGTTCTATTTTGTTGCTGCAACGTTGGCTTGCAACCCTTGGTAATGACATAAGTTAAGAAGCTTTGTAAGCGGTTTTGATGTAGTATCCGGTCCGGTAGCGCATTCACGCAGCCTATATTGCGCAGTAATGCAGCTTTTTTCATTGTACGCATTAGCAAGTTTTTATTATACAAACACTGGAAGGGTAAACTCGCTTACCACCTGATTTGTTTCCCCAAGCTTTCTTGGTTGAGTCGTGAAAGTCAGGGGTCGGCAAACTTTTTTGCACTGCGGACCGGTTTAAAACTGAAATTTTTTCGCGGACCGGCCTTCTTCAAAAACCACAAATGTTAGCAATGAATATTTATTACAACTCATGTAAGTTATTACAGCTTTGATTTAATGAGAACCTTGAGCTTGTTTTGCCGCAACGAGACGCTCCCACCCAGGAATTATGGAACTCACTGACACCCGCAATAAGTTCCTCACGTCCAGTCTGTTTCGCGGTTTCGTCTTTGTTGCTGCCATCACAGAAACTCTAGACTCGCATAAGTAGGATGTCAGAAATGGCAGCAAAGTTTTTGATGCTTTTACGGCAAGGTCAGGGTGTTCTGGCAAGACCTTCATCCAGAACATTGGTAGAGTCGTTGTGTGAAAAATACATTTCAGGCTACGATCGTCTGCACCAGTTGAAATAATCCGTACTTTAAGTACGACTCATCATTATATTCGCGATTGAGAGAAGCTTTCCTTTTTTCGTGGTTGTAGGCCCCTCATCCTCGCCGTCTGACGTCAGACACATGTAGGCAGTGGCAAAAGGCAATAAAATTTTAATTACCTTTGTGAGAGCATTGGATGTTAGTCCAGCTGTTTAATTGAAGCTTAATTTAAGATTAAGCTTAATCTGACCAACTTGCCTGCATTCAGAAGCACGTGTTTCAAAACATGAATTCTTAAGCACATCAATGAGAAAATAATAAATGAAGAAACACGAGGACTGCTAATAGGCTGTCTTCAAAATTAGCATATTTCACAGTTAATTTACTCCGGCAGTATAATCACAAAATTGAACTATCGGTTCCTTCACTTTTTTCATAAGTTCGCCTCACAACAAAATGTTCACTCGCTTATCGCTGCTTCAGTAAATTTGGGAGAGATTTTAGCAATACGCAAATCCTATGTTGCACTCCAAAACAGTGGTTCTTAACCGGAGGGGCGCCCCCCCCAAGGGGCGTCACTAAATTTCCAGGGGAACGCAAGCCCTCACGCGCCCCACAAGATGGAAAGTTTGTTCGTTAAATTTACAAATAAATACATCTGTTTTCACAGCTTATTTAGAGTAAGGGATGAGTGAAACAAAGCACAATTATTTAAGGGAGAAAAAAGGTTAAGAACCACTGCTCTAAAAATGATGATTCAATATTCAATCAAAATGATTCAATATTGAATCAAATCCAGAATAAACCATGACTCAAGTCAACATAATCAAATTTGATTCACGGTTACTCATTGAATTAATTCAATCGCAGGTTTACTCAAGTTTTATTCAGATAAACATCCACTCAAAAATGAGTAAATACACCACCTATTGAATGATCTTTGATTCGATACCTCTTTATGATTTATCTGAAGTGAAGTATCAGTTCGGAACGCGTAGACGGCCAGACGTATCGCTGACTGCACATTGGCATGTAATTATCTGAAAGAAGAGCGATTGCAGTTCATCACCAACCTGCTGCTTTGTCACATCCTCTCAAGTTCATTGAAACGATGTAATTATGGGCGCAATCCCCTGCACAGCACGAAATGAATATGCTGGACTGTTCTTGTTGCACTGACGACCGTTATCAATCTTAGACACACTTGCTTAACTCAATCAACCGAGCATGGGTCTATTCGTAATAGGCCTAGCATTTTAAACCGTGAAAGTTTTAAGCTAATATAAACCAGGTCCTAACTTCCTTGCAAAGCACTTAGCAATCTGAGAAAGCTTTACTAGAGCAAGAAGTCACTTGCCCATACCTCCTCGCCTATAACAGGCCTACCAGTTGTCAACGTCAATACCCAATTAGTTTAATCTAAGCTGTTGCATTATCTCAGTTTCATTCAGTTGCGTTCACGCAATTGTTACAGACATTACGCCAATTTTACGATCCCCAAGTGACGGCGCAACTGCACAATAATTCTCTCTTTTTCAAAAAACGTCCAAAAGTAATTGCTTCCAACGTTACAAAAATGTTTCAAAGCTTTTAACCTGGAAAATGATACGGCCCGGCAACGAACTCCTCACGGACCGGCACCGGGCCGCGGCCCGGTGGTTGCCGACCACTGGTGTAAGTTTTAAGCAATGAAGCAATTTTCAATCCATTGACAATCACACCCATTGCTACTTCTAACATTTTCGGTCTTAATCATCGTAGTAAATCCGAGATTCAACTACTTTTTCACAAGACAAGAATCTACCGATCAATGCAAAAAGTGTGCCCGAGCAAAATTTGAAGTTACTTGGCTGTTACTAGGGCTCCCATAGTGAGTCCGCTGACCAAAAAGATTTGGGAGATAGCGAAATAGTTTCAAGTTGAGGCACATTTAAACTACAAAAAAACTATCAAAAATAAAAACTTGATGTGAAGTATTGCACATGTATGTGACTCATTTTGCCATTGTCTATTAGTTCTAGTCCCTTTTTCTGCTCGCAACATTACGAAATGTTCAAGCTTCAGATAAGCGTAAATCAGCAACTATGCCGTATACTTTCCAGTTGCAATATACTTGGAATTGTAGCAATACATACTTCCGAATTTTTTGGGTAACATTCAACCCCTTCAATCGAGGCAATCGTTCATTCTTGAACACCCAATGAGGAGTGATTCATCAGGCAGAGTAGACGATACCAACCGGCTGAATTACTCTGAAAAGTTGAACGTTTTTAGTAGGTTTCGTATATAATAACTGACACCATTTGTTAGTGTTTGTTTGTCAGTTCTAAGTGTTTTTCCGTGTTTATTTGACAAACCCCATTCCTGTTTGTTTCCTAGTTTTTGCCAGCATTTCTTGATATTTGTTTCGCGGTGTTTAGAAATTCTTATTTTGATTCGTTGTGTTTGTCACCAAATCTTCGTGTCTACCAGTGCTTGTTTGTGACGAATCGCATTCCCGTTTNTTTAACCTTGACGGGTAAACTCTTTGGTTGATTTGGAGGTGTTCCAACATGCACGACTTAGCTTGACATTTTTGAGCAATTTTAATAAATTTGTTCGTTCTTCCCTGTATTTATCATACCTTTTTCAAACGACTTTTAAAGTTGTCAAAAGTTCTTTTTTTAAATGCGGTATTCGATCATTGCTAAATAAATAATTAATGATAGGAACTTTGTAGTAGGAAAAAAAATTATGGTAGGAAAAAAATGATAGGAACTTATTGACGTTTTTTTTCGGCTTTAGCTTGCGTTAATTTTTATACCAACAACTTGTAATAACAACTTTTTTATTTATGGAGTTCGTGATAATAACTTCAGCTCGCTTTTTGACGTTTCTCCATCTGTGGTCCACTTGAGGCCTGCAGTATAATTGCAAGTCGCTATGATGTCAACTGGCATCTTCATTTGTAGACCATCCTGCGATGATATTCACAAAGTTTACTTTTATACAGCGAGAAAGGGGGCGATTTTTAACTGTTGCAGTTGTTTCGAATGTCTCTTACATTGCGCCAAGTCACATCGAAAAGTTCTGGTAACTGTTTAGCAATTCTTTTACTTCAAACTGTTATAAACGCGCTAGCTCGGCGATCCAGTCATTGCCTCTCTATCGTAAGGTTGGGTGATGGACTAGAAATTGTCCGGGTGGCTCGCAACGTTTCTTAGGCAAGTGCAACCTTAACATTTCCACTCCTAATTAGAGACTAAATTCACCCTTTAGCTGGTTGCCAATTTCCGCCATGCGAATATTATCATCAACCAAACATCCCGGATGTTTCAGTTCGACACAAAGCAGAAGCAAATCAAATTGTTTACAAGCATGATTTGACGGCTCTCCTGTTTTCACAATTGTGGCGCCTTACATGGACTTTCCATCTGTTTTCCGTTGCTGTTACGAACTGCGTCGTTGAAAATGCATTTGGACTCACTTCAATTAAATCGACACTCGTACCTGCAGATCAACGTGCGATTCCTCGTCTGACGAAAAATCATTCGATCTGTACAGTTTGAACGGTGTTTCCTACACACCGCATCACCGCAAATATGAACACCTGCATCACCGATTGCTGTCCAGCCAGGTTACCACGGAATCATCTTCCGTAACGTCTGTTGAAAGAAGCGGGTAAGTGACCGCAAGGTGGCGTTAGCACGCAATGAACCAAACGAGTTTGCTAAACGGTTTTCACTCCTCCTCTCTTCCTCAAATCACGGCACTGTGATTGTTTCAGCTAATACGACATTTTTGCTAATGTAATATCAAGGTTCAGCGTTGCTTCGAACGCAGCACGGTTACACGGCTTTAGGTTATGTGTGACCTTTAACAAGATCAAGTCAATTTTGTGTCTCGGTCATCGCACCCCGTGTCCTCGCACTAGAAGCTCGGTCTGATGGGATGAAGACATTTTTCCATAAAATGGCTTTTAAATAAGTAGCTGTCCTTCATTGGAACAACTGTTCCTGGGTAGCGGTTCACGATGTTGTTTGCCCAACGCAGCTCACGCTTCGTTCATTGCACTTTTTCGAATCGATTAAGATTTTTTTTATGGATAAATGACTTCAAGATAGTTCTTATTCACGCAGTGAATGACATCTCCGTATCGTGCCATTGTCATTAGTTGCTGACCGTTATTTGAAGTTAGGTGTGTTTGTGATTGGTTGCAGCGTGCATGCTGATTGGCAGCGCGGACATGCGATTTCACAGTGAACTTTTTCAGGTCGTCAAAATANTTGCAAGTGCAATTTGTGAGCTGATTTGTCTTATATTTTGAGTTCGTTGCATACAGTTCATAAACCATATTTTTCAATTGTTCAGCTCTCACATTTTAGTTAATTAAAACCAAGGTACGCAGCAATGTTGTGGTTAATGTCGTGATTACGTCACGACACTCCGGAAAGTTTAAATTGTTTTCAAGCAGAAAAACTCGCACATTCAGGAAATGATAGAGTTCTGAAAAAAGTTGTATGTTTCGATGCAGTAAATTGCATTTTACCGGTTGTCTTGTTAAGCATTCTCGATGTTCACTGTGTTGTTGTTGATATTTCCATAATTTTTTTGTTTAATTTTAATTTTTCCCTTTTGGTAATAGATCAGGCAACAAGAAATTGGTTAAACAACCTTCCAGTTGTGTAGAAGACGAAGATGATGTTTCCGTTAAGGACAACGAATCCTGCACATCGGAAAGAATCTCAGGTACTAAATCGATAGGCAACGCTGTTTGCTTGAGGTTCTGCCTAGAGTTGCAAATCGTTTTTCACAGAAAACACTGTAATTCTCCATGAGTTAGATTTTGGCATTAAACATGGGATCATAGTTTTTGTTAGCAAGTGAAGTTTATACAAAACCCGAACGACCAGCTCTGACTACATTTTGAAAGAGGCAAAATAGATAAGCAACGACGTAGCAGCTGCACAGTGCTTACCGCACGCAGATTCAAGTGCTGAACAAAGTTACAGACCAGGCGGCGGCCCTATCAGGCATTACCGCCGAACCACCACGCGACCGGACCTGGTCTGAATTATACTGCGCCTCGGATGCCTCGCTCTCCGACCAAGCTTTGATGGTCACTCTGACCCAGAGTTTCTAAAATATTTTGTGGGTCACGGAACTCAAGCAAATCCTCATAAATGTTACGGAAACCTCGAAATGTTGCGATAAATATTTAAAATCAGGTCTTAATCATCGTAGTAGTAATCGAAATGTCTGCAGAGGACCCATTAGGGATTCACACACCCCAGGTTATCACTTTCTACATTTGGTTGGGGTTGTGGCAGATTCAGCAACGTGCAAGTCCAATTGAATCGATCCAGGCAAAACTTACTGAGTTTGTGCGCAAATCTATCAAGTAATGTATCATGTCGTGTTGTTGCCATAGGCAGGTAGCTGCAGGTCACTGATGGGTTGTTGTTGCCCATGGCATCAGCCTCTGACGTCCCAAGAATGTTTTAGAAACTAGATTTTGACACTTCGTTTTAGAATCGTATTGCTTGTCCGCTGAGGCAGCACGAGAATTTTCTGATAATTTGTGCATTTCATGTTCGGTTGCAGCAAATAAGTGATAGTTTAAGGTCTTTTGACATGTAACCGCTAGAACAGAGTACTGGTAATTCCATAAACAAAAAGATCGAAGGGATCCGAGGTATCTCCTTATAGCTGTATTAATGTGACCTGCGCAGCAATAGTGTATCAAGGTGGGCGACGTATTTCTAAAATTTGTTTTCTTCCCTTAGCTGGGCGCCAAAGCTGTTCTATATTCATGTCACCGAAAAAAACGGTTGTCTTTGGATTGGAGCTTTTCGTAATGTTTACGGGGCTGCCGAAGAGAATGGGTCGAAACGCGCCTGCTGCTTGTACCCCCGCATGACTTGCGTCGTTTGCGTAACAAGACTCATGGTTTTTATGGTAAAATCACGATCCAAGAACGTATGGAACGTGCACATGGAAAATATTTTTTCCTAATTCGTACAAGAATTTAAAGAAAATTGTTTCCACTGATACATACTGTCACCTGCTTCTCAGCAATCCTTCCTGGTTTTCTTTATCAAGACTTATATACTATGTTTGTGCTTTCAGATTCAGCATCCACGCTTTTAACGAACAGCGGTATGTCTGCAACCATACGGTTGGTCGACCAAAGGACATGCAGGTAACAACTACGCCTCATCCCCGGAATACTTGTACTGCAGGCGTATAACCGTTGGGATTTACGCTTTTTTATGAAAGCATATAAGGAAAGCTTTTTTCGTCTTCACCACCTTGGTTCATGTTCAATCTTCATCCGGGCAACGCTCTGTCTTTGTGGGTTCATGACAGTCACTGATGCGACAACCATTGATTCCTTCCGCGTCCTTTGCCATTGTTTGTTCATAAGAGCTGTATTTAGGCTTGTATCGCCATAGTTGGCGACGTGTGCAGACAGAGTAGGACGAATGTGGTTTATTTTATTTGGCGCTTCCTCTCAATTTTCCTTGGTTTCTCTTTAAAGTACAAGCATTTTTTGTTGCCAGTCATGCGCATCCACCTGCTCAAATGCTGACGTCAGCGGGACTTTCCCGCCCCACATTTAAGATAGTTGAAAGCTTGGCATTTTAGCGAGAGTTGGTACCAAGTACGTCACTTGGGACGGACATCCGATATCCTGGAATTTGTGAAAAAACTTGACGTTTGTGATAAAAACGGTTTCCAATGACCTAGACACGCAGGTTCTTTTGTTGGCTTGCGTGCGAGTTGTTTTGAGAATCCCTGGTTTCGTTGCAGCGAAACATTAGGCCTCGGAATCTAATGCACGTTTCGCCTGCCTCGACAATTTCCTATGGTTGACGTGTGGCCGAAGGATTAGAATGGTTACACTCAATTTTTTTGAGGTGGGAGGGTCCCCAAATTGGCTGTTTCAACAACTGCAATGGAAAATTATATTTCGCTGGGACCACTCTAAACTGACTCAATCGCGATATGCGGTTCCGGTCTCTGGATCAACAATGCAAAAGTTCTTTGCCTGCAAATGCCTGCCTTTGCAAGCAACTACTTGGCAAGCTGTTTCTTAACCCATTCAAACCCAAATTGTGATTCAGTGGAGTTTTCAATTATTTTGTGGTTGTTTTACAGCAAATAGTGCTTAAATGCAAATAATTCCATTTTTTGTTCGTGTATATTAATATGGTTGAGGACACATGCATCCTAATAGGGTGCAGTAGACACGAAAGCCTATATGTTCATATGTTGCAACTGTAGACAGATTGCTTAGTGTATGCTTTATAGTAAAGTGTGAAATTGAACACAAAACAAGATCCTCTTGCTCAAAGGCGATTTTGACACCACAGGCGTAGCCAGAGGGGGTCATGCCCCCCTAAATTTTTAGCATATCTAGTCATTTTGTGCTTTGAGAGGCGGTATCCCAAACAAAATGCTGTTGCTCGCCTAAAATGAAATATTTCCCCGCCAATAGTTGTGGGCTGCCTATGCCGCTGTTCGACGCACACCACAGGAGAGAAAAATGCACGACTGAAGACAAAGCCGTAAATTAGTGGTTGAGACCTTTAGCACTTGCTCAACTTCTCTCCTGAACGACAGCAGATCATGGAATGATGACTCTCTTCCTGCTTGACGACGGCAGAGGAGCCACGCAGGTTACATCACTATGTTAGGAAACCAACTGAACAAAGCTAACAGCATTTCTTCCTTCGTACAGATTCTGTATTAGCTCATATTTTGGTCACAACAATCCACATACCCCTTCATTTGTTGTATTTGTTTATCAGTGAGGGCTGTTGAACCAACACTTTAGCATTATCTTTCTTGTTATAGAATGGCCCAGCAATTGTTGGAGGATCTCAAGATGTGTTTGATGCTACTCAAACGCATCTTATATGTTACCGACTACAGTTTATTTCCATCTTTGTCTGTATGTTGATCATAATGGCTTTCTGTCCAGCTCCTTGGAGCTCATGACTGACAGTTTCCAATCGATTCCCCCAGATTGTACGCAGAACCGTCGCCAGAAAGTCTTCAAAAGGGTGACGTAGAGTTTTCTGATAGGGGTCCAAATTTCTTAAACTATGTCCAATAGTTTTCAACCATGCCCAACACATTTTTGGGACAGAAAATTTTTGGGGGGACAGAAAATTTTTGCACGGGGTTTCGCCCCATGCGCCCACCTGATTACAGGGCCTGCGTTTGTGCAGGGGGGGAATTGGCCTTTCAACATATGGCAATAACTCCACTGATTTATAGTGTTCATATTTGAGATGTCTCGGACCTTTGTTTGCGGGGGCTAAGCTCACCAATGCCCCCTGTGGCGACAGCACTGATTGCATGACTCAACAGCTGCGTCCATCTCAAACGATGTCAGAATCGTCCGGAAAATGCGCAACATTTTCTAAACTCATACTATTAATAATTTTTTCCTAAGTTTATAGTATATTCTGCATTTACCAGAAGCCGAGGACTTAAAAAGCGATTTTATCAGGAGTTTTTTCGAGTCGCTGTCTTCATCTGACTGTTGGCCGTCATTGGGAGGGTAAATTAAATGTCAGTGGAAATAGAATTATCTTCTAGCTTTTGCAGGACTTCACGAGTGGTAAGTCGCATCCGGTAATGTGCCCAAAGCAAAAGCAGTAATTGCTATAGTTGCAACATGCAGATATACCGGTTGGTGTCTACTGCACCCTAGTGGGCTGCGTGACAAAATGACCATTTGCACGGAATGTGAGTTATATTTGTAATATTTTTTATTAAAAATTGTTGCATACAAACCAAATCAACACACATCTACACGTTGTGTAAAAAGAAACATCAGGAAGAGATTTTAACCTTCCCCCTGCGAATTGTGGTCTTTGAAATTTCCATATTTGCTGGTGCTTGCTGTTCTCATCAAGCTAGCTTTTTCAGCAGGGTGCAAATGCTGCTTGGTGTACGTTATATTTATCTCTGTACAAGAGCACTTTGTTTCATCAAACAAGCTCGATTGCAGTATGTTCAGAAATGCTTCAAAACTTTATGCACCCTAATTGGGTGCAGCACTGCAGCAGGTATTAATGAGTTAGGATAACAGGTATTTTAGAAAAATGCGTTGTTCTCGAAATCAGTTTTAACATGAACGTTGGTTGCATAGGAGTTGTTCGAATACACGTTTTGGAAAAATATACATGAGTACGCACTTGCTGCCTCGCAAATTAGTTCATGTTCAGCTTTATTATAGTCACCTTTGTACTCTCCCTTGGGAGGTCACGGGTGGTCTTCAGCGTCCATCTTCGCTCACTCAGCGCTCGTGGTCACGCGGCTGCCTTTCGCTGTGAATGCTTTTGGTGCAAGCTGTGAATGCTTTTCGTTTTCACTCGTCCATCAACGCCCAGTGCGCGCCTGGACAGGCTACAAGCGCCGTTTTTGAACACTTCCTTTAAGTCCCGACCGAGAATCGAATCCACCCTATACCAGCTTTTAATGACACGTGTCCAACGCGCTGTAGTACCACATGCAAGTCAGTGACATCTGAAATTCCCAAATGGGGATTATTTAAAATCTTCGTTAAAAACCAGGTCAAGAAAGATAAAACAAAGGGCGTATCTCTGTAGGATGAGAAATGCTGTAGGTCTCAGTCTATTCGCTTTAACTTGGTCGGTTTTGTGGCACTGCGCTAGCTACCGAAACTCGAACTTTAGGGCGCAGCGTACAACATAAGTCCACCCTAAGAACGCACAGGTTGCGTGGGAGTTCTTCAACTTGCGTCAGAATTCCTGCGTTGTCTGACATTTCGACTCTTGCTGCGTTGCGTCGGTTTCCAACGCACTCAGTTTCGTGCGCGTAATTTGCGCTTGCATGATACTACAAGCTTGGTACAACTAAAAACATTTTCAGCGGGTTTGTGGAAATTAATGGTTTTTAGCGACAGATTTAGGCCGCAAGAACGTAGCCAGGGGGTCAGTGGATGCAGTTGTAAAAAAATTTGCACCAAAACTTTTGACGTTAATCAATCGAGTTAATATCAAACTTTTCTTTGTTACGCCGTAGTCACTGTTTAGCTACAATAGCGTTCATTCTCGATATACAGTACAATTGGGATGAGTAAACGTGTATTGTGACGCTTCAATCGCGTTTACGTGGAGGCTTGACGTTGTCAGCAATGATTTCCCATCAATTTGCCGTCGAGTTAAAAATCAGTCTTGTCAAGATTTTACAGTCCGCCCTATGAACAGTCTGAAGGTGTTTCAACATTCATCAGGTACACTAAAGACCGACTTCTTATTTGCCGGTTTAAATCCGAATACAGTTGTTCAGAAAAAAACGCCGGACAAATGCACGTTTTATGGATGTTGCTTTAAAAACATGTGGCATTCAAATGTTGAGACTCAGTTGTTGTGTGCCGCTACTATTAAATTCTTGGCTACACGCCTGTCAGACTGTATGCCACTTTTATGCTTTCCAACTGTTGCTGATCCTCATCAAAATAAAGTGATTGACCAGTTTATAGAAAAGATGTGGCATTTCAACTAACTGTTTCATGAAAAAAAATGTATAAACGAATATTGCATTTGGGGCCGTCTACAACTGGAATCTGCTACTTTCGTTCACTCGTGTTTAAGAAAGACTTGGTTTACATTTCATAAAAGCTTGAATGAAAGAACTCTGAAATGTTTTCGTATCGTCTTCAAATCGCATGTTGTGACCTAACTTACTAGTGTAGACTTCGTCAAAATTTAAATTCCGTCTTGATTTTATAAAACAGTATAAGAAGAACACTGGAAATTTGAAATTTCATACTACCCACCGAGAGAGAGCAACAAACTGTTTGGCGTAGGTTTTGTAAAAGTGAAATTATGAGTGGTTTTCTTAACCGATCATCTTTCCGTGATCCTTCGTCTGAAATGCTGTTAAGATTTGCAAACGGTCAACTAGCTACAACAAATTTTTAACGTAGAGGGCGCATCAAACAAAATAAGTTGAATATCTTGTGCCTGGCTGCTTTTAGACATCGATCCTTACCGGGCCGAAATCAGCAATGCACGTGACGGTTCGCTTACGTCAGTATCGTATGGTCCACCAGCACCGAGCACAAGACTCCCTGGGCCTGTTGTTGGGGCAATTTACGACACACTCAATCATTCTGCACAACCTGCTCGCTGCTTGAAACCAGCATTGGTTTCGTAGCATTTTACCGAACCTACGCACTGCCGTTACCGAACCGGAACCACGGTGCTATTTCTTGCGCTGAATGTACGGTCACTCTGTTCCCTCGGCGTTAACCTGAAGTAGTTTGCACGAGATTGTCCCTCACATCTGTTGGGTAAAGGTTGTCGAAAACAACCCAACGTATGTTTCGTAATAATCTATTGACTACTTTTCCCTGCTTCAGCAGAACAAAGTGTACCCATTTGGAAATGCGTCAACGGAAAAGACAAAAATGGTTAATGTTATTATCCACGTTTTTTGTTCATTTTTCTATGGAGTTAAAGAAGACATATTTTTCAAACGACATCGATTCTTCAAGTTCGTCATTTCACGAGTCACTTTTTTCCGCGTTATGCGGGTATTGTCCGGTTTAATGCGCAAACAAGACTTAAATGGAGCAATGGTGCAAAAACATAGAATAAAGGTCCAACATAAGTCCACTACGACGCAGGTAACAGAAAAATGTCGGCCTGCCATTTGCAAATGGGCAACTTCCTTCACACAAGAATTTTACCTTACGGTGATTTCTTTCTGTGGCAGTAACTGGTTGAACCTCTGTTAATTGGATAACTTTTTTTCATCGCATTTAGCAACAAAGCTGTAGTTTCAGAGAAATTATTATAATGCATTTTGTTAAAAACTTGCTATCAATGTCGCTGAATCTCAGTAAAAAATTAAATATTTTGGAAGCAGTACTTTTCACATTTAGCGATAAAAATGCAACCAGAATGCTAGCACTTTCACAGGAACTGTTTTGCAAGGTTAGCACCTTTTATTTTCAAAGCAGCCGATATACACTGCTCTGCAATGTGGCATATAGCCGAACAAATCAGTGGTGCAATGTCTGTTTTAAGACGAAAAATAACGTCTTTGATGACTGTCGATGTTTGTGAGGCTACACGATGGATCTAAAGTTTTCGTAACGGTTAGGTTTTCGCCAAAGCGTAATAAATTCTTTGCTGTGAAATGAACAATATCGACCCATACATGTTTGAGCTGCGTTTGCGTTGATGGGCAATGGGTGATTAGCTCGTGTGGAAGTGCCATCGGCAAGCGGCGGTCACTTCTTGGATGAAGCAGGTTTGTATTCTTAATTGAAAGGTTCTGCGACGAGTCGTTACAGAAAGGATATTACGTTTCTGATACCAATCGAGTAACACTGAACCAAAGAAAAGCTCTCACAAAAAGAACCGTAAAAGATGTAATTTCAACTTTGGTTACCTTTTCAGTCTACTGTGAGTCTGACCCCCCCTTACAGATCGGTCATCAAGAAGCTCGACCTCGCCGCTTTAAAGTAAGATCGTGGAGCTTGCTATATACAGTACATCTGTTGATGCTTTTAGGTCGGAGAACAGTGCAGCGAGCGATACAGAAGCGCAATCTTTGTCTACTTTGACCTATTTGCCATCAGAACAATGCCAAGAGCGAACACCCCTCGCCAGCTCGACTTCGAGCAGCGCAACCAGCCCGTCATTAAGCAAGAAGAAGGCGGTTGATTGCCGAAGCACGTGGGAAAATATTACTAACCGGTAAGCGCCAGTCACGAGCCAGCGTGAAGGCTACGCGTGACCGGATCTCAATGTATGAGCGTGACGCTTGACCACATGAGCGCATGGTTTGGCGGAGTCCTAATAAGGGGTTCTTCGGTAATGTGCGGCCGTTAAACGTGATTTTAGCCACAAGATTGACTGTCATGATGTGAAACAATTATGTCGTTCATGCTGAGGGATTGCTCTCGAAAGACTGAAGTCAGAACTTGTCATTGCGCTGTTATACTTTTGTCTCGATCAACACCGCGCATAAATGGACATAATTTTAAGGGAAGCAACAGCAAGCTACAGAAAGTAAAGTGTCTTTCAATTCTGCGACTGTCTTTCAAACGTAAGCGATTTTACGCTGTAGCTGTTTTATTTTACCTCGCAAGGAGTTTCGTCCGACATTCCTGCAAGTCATCGTCGCAGGAAGAAATTCCTCTTAAGTGCGTTTTTTGTAGGTTGTGCAGCGGTCAAGTTTTGCCTTGCCGTGGCTCAATCACAAGCCGAGCTGACTCAGCCTGCTGTGAACCTCGGAAAAACAAACATTTTGGCTTCGGTAAAATTCGCCCATGTCCAACGTGAGCAGGGAAGTGGTTTGTCATCATGAAAAAATACCTGTAGCGTTCATTGCTTTCAATAAGACCGCCTCACTCAAGCGGGAATGGCAGGTCGTGGATTTGCCTCCGAGCAACAGCGCCCACTTGACGACGAGTATTTTCCGCAAACAATGGCAAAACTTGTAAACGTCACGTTTGTTTGCGAGCCGTTTCACGTGATCGAAACAAACCCGTTCTATACTCAGATACGAGGAACTAACGCTCTGCAGCTTTACTGAAGCGATTGTTATTCATCAGCAGAAGTGACCGTCGACAAAGCGACGTATCATCGCACATCTCCGTATCGTTTCAATTGGAAGGTAAACCCACTGCGATCAAGACGTTCATGGAGGATTGCCTCTCGTCATCGGTAGGTTCTGTGGAGCTGTTGCTTCACTTGATGATCATGTCGCGTTTTATTCTTTTATCGTAAGATGTTGGGTTTAAAACAATAAGAACACATGCTCTGAGTACATGACTGGAAGTCTTTCTTGACCCTGCAATTGGAAGACCGATAAATCCTTAGATATCTGGCTGATGTCCCCAATTTAAAAGTTTGGAGAAAAGATCAACTTTCAGATGTGAAATAAAAAACAACCAAAAAATGGCGTTTGGCAGAATAATGTTCCAATCGGCTTTGTGTTTCAGCCATATTTTATTGGTAACATCCACATATACCGTCCATCAAATCTAAAAAAGTACCTGTGGCGTTGCATCAAAAATAGTTAGGAAATGACAAAGCAAATTCACTACGTAAAAGCGGCGATCTTCAAAATGCTCGCTTGGAAAACTTACCGACAATGTTTTGTTTACTGCTTACAATAGCATTAAGAGAGATTGACCTAAATTTATAAAAAAGTTAAGCAGTGTTGCGGAAATAATTCAAACAGCTTTTTAACATGCGCAAAGGCAATTTTTGCCTTCGGAAATAAGTTCTCTGTATGTCGCTGCTTCCTAGATTTTTGCATTGGTAATAAAAATATTTGTAGTTCTGTTAATCAGATTGGATGCAAAAACCAACTTCATTTTCAGTATGTCTAACATGCGGTAAACAGTTTTCAGTTTTAATCAATGACAACTCCCAAGTGTTTTACAGATTGCTCGCGTTTGCGCTTATGGAACGTAACGTTGAAATCTTTTGCGCAAATACGTTGTAATTTTTACTTGTGAAAAGTCGCATCGATTTAGAATAATTTGTTGCTGTTTTATTTAAAGATAATAATTTAACGCTGGTTTAATTTTTAAAAATTACCACTTTATTGCTTGTTTATTCAAAGGCCTTCACGTAGTTCATTAATCGTATTTTGATCTGAAGACATCAACGAAAGTGTGAAAGAGACAGGTAGATGTCACGCACACAAACCATCGTTTGAAATTTTGAACAAAGTAGCCAATTATTAACGTCCCTTTGAAGTGCAATGTCGTCCTAATATTAACTCCAACACCGGCTGGAGACCAATCTTATTCTGTAAATTCTTGTGAGCAGCTTGATTTCACGATCGACTGATGCCGAAATATGTCCCGGTCAGGAAGTCTCCGATGACGATTGTTCTGATACGATTTCGAAATGACAGAGTTATCTGCGGCGGGGCATTCGTTCTGATCGTCCATGACAGGAAGCCTGTTGAAACTTGAAGCTGTGCTTGCTTTCTTTTCTCTTTTGCTTTCGTAAATCGGACTGTGTGCGAGTCGGTTTTCCCCGCGTTTTTCTTTAGGTTTTTCCGGTTCATGCGCAAAACGAATCCTGCTGTTAATGCTCAGCTTTGGTCTCCAACAAACACATCCGCGTTCAAGTATTTCGTGAATGGATTTCCGATCCATCAAAAGACGCGACATTCAGTGTTCTCTATTGTTCAACAGACCAGCGAGGCAACCTCGAATGGGCCTGGCACGGCCACCGGCGGCCAAACAGGCTCGGTCGAAGCTCTGAAGAACATGATTTTCACTCTGCAGGGCCTGGCCCAGCCAGGTCTGTTCATGACCGCTGTTTTCCGAGCACTTCCCTTTGAAATATCTAAAATATAAAACGTGAAGGTCGCTCCACAGGTCGCATCCGGACCAACAGCGCACAAGTAGATAAACTGACCGTGCTGTATGTTTCGGGTTCGTTTCTCCTGCCACTCTCGCTTTTCGCTGCCGCTGTTTCACATCTTCTGTCATGTGACGCCCACGTTGTCGGGGACCTTTACAAAAAGTAAATACAAAAGATTTTTTCGTGGACTGCGCGACGTTTGTATCGCGGTTGCCATAGAGAGCTGTGCGCGTGACTCCTCGCCATTGTTTTGTCACCAGTGGAACGGCGATCGATGAACTCGTGAGTTCAAGAAATGACGAAAGCGTTCATGCCTCAGATTTTTAACCCTATTTGACACAGATACGCTGACACAGATTTACGTGGTCGCTTTAACTGCTTTGTTGCTGAAAAATAGTTTTAAAACGTTTTTTTGTCTTTCGGTGTCAGGGTTGCGGTTATTGTGCTTTCCGCCAACGGTGATGTCGCCAAAAGTCGGTTCACGATATGAAACTTTTCATATTTTAATAATATGAACAATATGAATTTATTATATTTACTTTGAACGTCTTACGTCTTGACGTGACGATTTAACAACGATTAATTGTAAATCTATTACAATTAGTTGCGTTGGCGCAAACTCTGACACCTATACAGTCTTGCTATTCAGACAATGGGGATGGTGATTTGAAATTAATCCCGATTACCAAGCGCTTTTCTCGGCATTATAGTCCCTTCCTGGTTTTTTTCGTTGAGGCATTTCGGTCAATTTTTGCTGAGCCGTAAGAGTGTTCGTTAGCCTACATTGCCAGAAATGACTTAATTTTTTTTCGGTCTTTTCAAATACATTTCAGTCTATGACCGAAACAAAACGGGTCCCTTCTGTTCGCAGAAAACAGTTTGTTTTTTCTCAGCATTCCGCGTCCAAACGCTAACGGTACCTGCGTTATCCCAGCTAAGCGCATCTCCACCTCCTTGCGTTGAGAGCGCCCTGCTTTTCCTGCCGTGGTCGTATTGTATTGATCTCATTGCCACCCTGTCATTATCCACCCCCAACACACCAAGTCCGTGCAATTGGACCTGAAGAGATTCTTTCCTCTGCAAGGATCTTGTTATGTTCGTCACTCCCCACCGCAACGACGTTTGTTTTCGTTGTTCACAATAATTCCAGTCGTGTTGGTTTTATGCTTTTCGCGCCCAGCCTGTGGTTTTTCATATGTGTTTTTCATCGATTGAATTGCTGGACGTCGAATGAACCTCGCTTTGTCTTTTTTCCTCTTCAAGGTCTTTGTGACGTCGCAGAAACGCCGAGCACTTCCGAAGGCGAGCGTTCTTTGTTGAGGTGAGTGGTTGATCTTTCGAATGAGATGATCGCGTTCCGCACGAATTTCAGCGCGCTTTCACCGTCCGTTCTATCGTAAGCGTGGGCGGGGTTTTCGCGCCTCAGAAGCGCTCAGTGGAACTGGCAGGCTTCCTCAGGACAAAGACAAAATGAGTTTCTTTGCGCATTCCTTTGAAATCACGTGCAGGCATTCCGAGACTTGGCGCTGACATTTCTTCTTCAGTTTTACTTGCGACATAGTTGAAAAATGTCCGCAAACATGGCCTTATTTAAGTAATTTTGCGCTGAACTGATAACTCACACGTGACGACCTCTAACTTGGTTGGCGCTTGCTGTTCCTGCGATGTTGGGTCACAGTGCTAATGCAAGCACACACCTCGCTGTTAACAAAAATTCGGTAAATTTAAGGCTGATCTTGGCAAACATGAAAGCTGCAAACAATTTGTCTACCTCCATGACTGTCACAAGTCAGTCCTGTCGCCACGGGGGGCTTTAGTGCGCTTAGACGCCCCCCAAAAGCACCAATCCCCCAATTGAAATATGGAACACTATAAATTCGTGGAGTTTTTATCAAATTTTCAATGTCAGGCTCCCCTGTTGAAGAGTTTCCGGCGATGTTTCTGTCACAAGGTACTGTAGGGTAAGTTGACGCTTCTGGTACCGTCACAATGGTCCAAGCACCATTTCTACTGCACCTCGAGGTAAATGGCTTTTCACCGCAATTCGCTTGGTACTGCGAGCTTAATCAAAGGCGTACGCAAGTCATGTCAAGATCTTTTCGAAACTTTCTTCGTTGATCTTGGTCCTTGGTTTATGCTCTTTTTCGACGATGTGGGATTATAAACCAGCGAAGCCAATCATATTATAGAAAAATGCTAGATATCAACGCAGTCTTTGTCGTTTCACAGATTTTGTTCTAGTACAGTACTTCATTATCTGTAGTTTGCCTGTTTGAGTCGCTTCGAATTCTCCCATCATGTGCATGGATGATATAAACGCGAATGTTTTCTTATTTGGCACCAGGGATGTGGAGCCGGAACTCCAATTTCAGGCTCCGGCTCCAACATCTGAAAGTTTTTGGCTCCGGCTCCACAGTGATTTGGTCCGTTGGAAACGAAAAACCACTGTATTATTTGTACAACGCGCTTACCCCACAAACTAGGGCTGTAGAACATGAACCAAAATTTCCGGCTCCACCATCTAAAAGTTTTTGGCTCCAGACATGTAAACTTGCTTTGGCTCCGGCTCTGTAACCCTGTGTCGCACATGTGAACGAACGTTACATTACGATGATGTAATAGACGAAATTGGTCGAGTCAACATGTGTTTCTATGGAAAGCTGCATGTTGCTTCGCAGGAATCTTTTGTTGTTTCTGACGGTTTCAGGAAAAGTCATCAATGGTGTAGGAAGCGGGGGTGCAGGGGGGGTGCAAGCGCACCTCCAAACGTTTTTTGATTTGTCGAAAATCTTGGCAAAAATGGCGCCCAACGTTTGACTCTTATTCTCCAAAACCAAAGAAAAACACATAGAGAACTTTTCTTGAGGTCACATCAATAAAAGGGAAATTCGGGCAAAAATCTTTCGCACCCCCAAAATTTGCCTGCTCCTACCCCTATGACAGTCTTGCTCCATGTGTTCACCACCGTGGTTAGTTCCATGCTATAGCGAGGAAGTTAATGTTGGTAAAATTTCTTCCAGAGTTTTACGGAAAATTCAGATGACCAGGTTCAGATGTTTCCTCCCCAACGTTTACTTGTCGGGGACCATCTCTTGTTTTGCCAGTAGTGGACGGCCGACCTTGTAGCGGTTAGGCGGGGTAATGCAAAAAAAAACATTGTGCTAACAGCTATATTTCCATAGCCCTTTCCAAGTTTGTATTCAACGTTAGCCAAACATCTCGCGTTGGCAGCTTTATCTGTTTGCGCACTGACTGAACGGATGTTTTCACTGTCACATTTAATAAATCTGAGCATCATCTCGGAGCTGTACGAATAAGAGGAAGAGGTCGATCTTACCTAAACTTACGCAATAAACTTCGAGTTAAATTTTGCGCAGTGAAGAATGGACTGAGAAATCGTGGTGTTGGGCGTCTAGGAATCTTTTCAATCTGTGCACGTTGCGATAATTCAAAAGTTTAAACTACAAGACTTTGTGTTTGCCCTGTGAAATTTCAATCTCTCCTCGTGTGACCGATCTTGTTTTCACACCCCGGCATATACAGCACAACAGCAAGTCCTTTTTTAGTTGCCGCGCTCAGGGTGCGTGTTTGGACACAATAATGTCAAGGCTGTTATTGTCGCTTTGTTACAAGCGCGACGATGTTTTGCTCCCACCTCGACCTTTTCAGCTCTGCACAATGAAAAATGTCGAATCATTATTGAACAAAAACACGTCTGGAAAAGGTACCTCGCAATTGCTACGGCGTGGCGNCTGTGTCGAAANCCGTAGCTGAAAAGCTTAAATAGTGTGTGGTTTTCGATCAACTGAGGTTCATCAATTAAACACTTTCGCAGCAACATCTGTTNAGCAAGCGTGTGATTCGTGAACAATACACTAGTGGACACATNTAAAAATGGCAGCGCATGAAGGGGCGAATGACACCATCTGTCGTTCCCCTATTTTTTTTAGATGTGAACTTGCCGCTCATCGTTGTCTAACGAAATGCTGAAGAAAATCACTTCCACTTTATTGTGTCTACTTGCAAACATTACCTGAAGCGAACTACACAAACACGTTCTGCTTCGGCCAGAAATAAGCGAAGCCCGTTGGTTGGACGAAGTGACAACTGGACAACCGTTAGTTTTAACTTGCTGCTAGTGCCAGCATTAAGGAGATCCAGGCTTACCTGGAATGTAGCTGTGGTGGTGATGTCTGGAAGCGCGCTTCACGTCGGCTGTCACTGTGACTGAGTTCTCGCTGCGATCCGCTGCGTATTATTCGAGCCGCACCACAACTGCTTTAAAAAAAGAAAACACAACGACTGTTGGTAAGCAATGCACAGAGTTGCTGTAGATTCGTATTGCGAACAGTATAGCCACAAATATCGAATACATTATTTTATTCAACGTGTCGTCTTAGTCACATTATCTGCAAATAGACACAGTAATTTATTTTCTTGATGATGGCTTACGACTCATCTGTGACTTTGAATAACATAATGTACTCGGTATTTGCGGTTATATTGTTCGCAATAAAAACGAATGTTCCAACGCCAATTTCCACCTGAGAACCAAGCAGTTCACTCCATTTTTGCAGTTTGATCCAGCGATGCACCGCTTCACCCTTAGTCTTTCGTCTGGACAGGGCAAGTTAATTTCACCTGATGTTTGTTCGTTTTAAATTCATTTTACGGGATCTGTGCCCTACCCGCACGAACTCCTGCATCAACGCACGTCTTCGTCCTGATCTAGTTTTGCTGCAAAAGAGACGTTTCGCGATCTAACCTGAAAAAATTGCTTGAAGTAATCACGTTATGGGTTGTGTTTTGATCGGTAATATCGTTGACCGAGTAAATTCAACAACAGCTTGTTCATTTTCAGTCACAGGTACTGTATCTACTGGCCATGTATTTCCCACGTTTCATCTTGTTCCGATGCGTTGGAAAAGCAGATTATGAACCAGGTTCCATTTGATCCTTTCGTATAAGTTTATATCTTGTAGCAGGTTCTTGCAACCTGAGCGAACTAGTAATAAGCGACGAATCGTCTTCACTATCGCCTTAACTTAGGCTTCCCTCCCAACAGGATGCGCCAAGTCATTTGAAATGAAGGGCGAAATAGTCGCGGAACTGACACAAGCAACGTTAAAGAAGCTGAATATACTGATGGTATATGGTTTGTTCATGTATTTTTGTGCCTCAAATCACGAAATAACACGAATGCAGCAAGAGAAGAAACAATAACAACAAAGATCATAAATTAATTTCAGTTGATGAGAATATAAATATATCATAAATTTCACGTTCCACAGTTTAATAATCGTGTTCAAAAATGTTAAATCACAATATTTTGCTTGACACCCAACAGCTCCAGTTTGAAGGGCGCGCAGTAGTGAGTCGTGGTTCTTGGCAACCTTGTGATTATTTTGTTTGACCCGGTAAACCCGAGGGTTTTCTTCGTGCGGCGGCTTGCACTTCACAAGTCACGCGTTTTTTAGAACTCACGACAACCGAGTAAAGTCGCTCGTGGCCAGGCAGTGTTTGTGCTCGAATTGCATCACGTGCAGTAATGCTTGATTGCTTAGCAGTCAACCATGCATTGCCGCTGCACTCCGCAAAGCTCCCAGAACGAAACCAACAAGTGTAAGAACGCATCAGTCCGGTCAATAACGGATTTGTCCTACACGTCTTCTCCATGTTCAAAATTTTTTGCTCTTGATGTGACGTCGATGTCTTGTCAGCTGGAACTTTTCGAAATAAACGAAAGGCTTTCTGGAATTTTGAAACTTTTCATCAACTGTGCTAATCAACCTGTGCAAAATCAATCAGCAAAACTTGCAGAACCAAGTGTTTGATTAACTTACAAGATTTGTAAAGCCACAACAGTGACCCACACCAAGCGAATCGATCGCAATTCATTGCGTAAGGAAACTAGTTTCGTGTGTTACACATCTTCAGTCCTGCGCAAAAGTCGACATATGAAACAAAAAGAAAAAATTACGCGCTGTTGCTCAGATTAAACCTCAAGATTACAAAAATTGAAGATTACAAAATTTTTTCACAATTGTAACTCCTCCACTAAACACAGCCACAACACTGTTCAACGAACCCAGATCGCAACGGCCATTAGGCACTTCTGATTGACAAAACATACTCTCCGCGTTTAGCGTGGTTTCTGTCTCAGNNGATCACGTGATTTGCTCAGGCGATCACTCAGGCGATCACGTGGTTTGAATTAGGCGAACTGACGAATTATGCAAACAGATGAAAACTCCATCATAGAAGCTCGTATACTTTATCATAGTAACTCGTATACATAGTGCTCTTATTTGCAGTAAAATACAAGTTTATGATGTTATGGT
>JGI24158J21664_10001048_pt1 | contig 29343 bp, 16 predicted proteins | sample Ectturendosymbi3_FD_21664 | JGI IMG/M metagenome (IMG submission 21664)
ATGTTATTCTGTCCAATTACATTGTTTTAATCTTGATTCTTAAATGTTCAATGTAATCAATAGCTCAATAATGAACAATTTCACAACTGTTCAAGAACTTTCAAGGACGCCTGAAAATACTCCAGGACAACAAAGTGTTTTTCAAGGTTCAAGGATATGACCAGTTTTTATCAGTGGCGTAACGAGGGTGGCATAATGCCCCAGGCGCCCAACCAACGGAGAGCGCCGAAAAGTCCCAAAAATGTCGCAAGTGCGTTTTTCAATAGAGTACATTTACTCCCAAAAGACCTTAGGGTCGAACATGGGGGCACCAAACTTGTTTCTTACACCGGGGGCAATCTTGCCTCGGTACGCCTACACCCCTGATTTTGATAGCAAATTCAAGGAGAGTCCTTCGTACTCAAGGACGTCTGGCAACCTTAGTCTAAACTGAGAAACACCAGGACTGTTGCAGCTAAAGACGTTCAGATGTTAAGAATTTAAGATACGTTCAAAGAGATCGGTTTCTCTCATATAAGGAATAATGTACATAGTTCAGTCTGCACTCGAAATAAACTTTTCGAATGCAGACAACAATTGGAAAAGGCAGAATGAAGATCAATCGTTACAGCGACAATATTAGCTAGCTGGAAAACAATGGAAGAACTGTTGTTCCAGTAACAAAGGCCACGAAAACTTTTATCGACTGCCGGTTCGATCGCATGTTTCTTAAAATACCCTTAAAATATATATGTGTTCAGATGGTGATTCAACTTCCTCGTGACAAGTGTGAAATCTTCCAGAAACATCGAAGGTTTTTTCCTTGCCATTCAAAAATTAACCCAGCGATATTTTTATAGTAGAAAAAGGTAGATGCTGTTACGTTAAAATTTTGAGGTAAACAATACTTTCGGAGTACAAATGTTTTCTTTACATAACCAAACCTCAGTTGATCACACGTCGCTTTTGCAAAACTAGGAAAGCCAATCAGTTGCCATTGTTGCAGTCCACCCACAAACAGGTAAAAAGATATATCAAAAAAGCGTTGTTTCATTTCCAAATGAAAGTGGATAAAATGAACAATCCGAGATGTAATGAAATATTCATGTTTTGAATACGACTGTGCGACTGAGACTGTAGATTTCTATTTGAATAAAACTGTAGGAATGAAGATGCGCAGTATTACGTGAAATAGCTTTCTTGTTGAAAATTTGCTGATTTATTCGAACTCTTCACCTGCATGAAGACTGGGTACTTGAAGCTCGATGCAACGATAAAGCGGTTCACTAGATCTGCCGTTAAAAATACTTAACTCTTGATTTAGGAAAATTCGCTATTAGAGGGGCTGTGTCACCTTTGCGGTGCCTTGGTGCTGAAATGTGGATATGTGCAGTCAGAATCATCGCAAAGATATGACAGCAATGCGTGGCAGGTTGATTCCTCGAAGGCTTAGCTGCCAAACCTAGAGATTTTCAAATGTGCTACACTATTTGCATAAAGATAGAAGACTTTGCAGCATGTTATAGGTAAAATTTGCATTGGATGACCACTACTGATCTCCATAAAAATTTCGACTGGATCTCCTTCTAACAAATCATGGGAAAAGGTTGTTAAATTAAGATTTACGAACATGTTTAGAAACAACTACATAATCGTGGGATGCATGAAAGGATGCGTAGAGCAAGCCACTGTGACTTGAAGAATGCGTAGGGACATGAAAGCTTACCACTTTTGCATTCAAATCTGTCCTTGGTAAAGCCTGCTTTCATTCGATGCACTCCTTCAAAATCATTGTGACAGATGCATTAACTATTGTCGTCTGATGAACAATTGTATTTTAAGTTCCCTGAGGGTTGTTGCGAAATTGTAACCAATGCGACCCCGGTGCAATCACAAATTGAAATAATGTGGGAAGCGCTGGTGGAAAAGCATGTAAAAAAAAATTTATAGACCACGTATGGTCCTTGTTCTTACAACTCCCGGATTGCACAAGGAGGTGGAGTGGCGATTGTTTAAAGCAGATACATATCTGCAGATCGGTTATGCTAACGGAAACAACTCGGTGTGAGGAATAATGGCAAAAACGCAACTCCGCCGTGGAACAAAGAGGTTAAAGATGCTTTTTAAGCAAAGACAGCAATTTTCAAGACAGGGTTTTATAACAGGTCGACGCTTTTTTGCTTTCGCGGTGCGCTGAGGAGCGAAAGTCCGCAGCTCTCACTGTGAAAAAGGCCAAACCGCAATCTTAGGAACATTTCAAGCATGAACTGAATTCCAATCGCTGGTAAGCTAACAAAAACGTGTTCTGGCGAACCACGCGTTACCCTTGCGACAAAACATCTTATACTGCTGAACGTCTGCTAGACCATCATGAGCCAAAATTGTGTTTTACTCAGCAATGAAAAGGAGATCCTCGGTGGATGGAAGTAGATTTCAAAAACCTATTAATCCCATTCACTAACTCAGAGAAAGACTCACACGAAGTACATTTGGGTGAGGAACTTACCATCACCGTAGCAGAGGTCCACCTAGCTGTCAAAATACTGGAGACTAACAAGGCTGCAGGCTGCGATAGAAATGCGGAACGCCTTGAATTGAGGAATTCGTTGGCTAACTTGTGTCTCAAGTGGCTTGGTGTTCTGAAAGGGCAACGAAAGACTGGCAAACTGGGGTGATCATCCCCGTGCACAAACACGGAGACAGGAGTGAATGCACCAACTACAGGCTCATATCTCTTCTTAATCTCGCTAGAAAACTACGTGCAAGTGTCTTTCAACTAGACGCTGCGAAATAATTTAAACAAAGCTGGATGATACTCGATGCGGTTCTTGTCGCAATCGTAGAGCTACAGACCAAATTTGCACTCTTCTGCAAATTTGAGAAACTTGGGAAGTAGGACCAAGACGTCTCTACATGTTTTGTTAATCTGTTGGGGAAAGCACACGATCATGTTCTTCGTGAAAAGCTTTGGGGAGTGTTGCGGGAGTGCGGTATTAACGGCCGCCTGTTTCTGCCATCAAGTCACTGTGCAAACATTTGTGTCCGTGTCTACGGAGTTAAATAACACCCTTTTACAGTACGTGTTGGACTCTGACAAGGGTGTGTACTGTCAACATTTCTGTCCATGTTTTATATCAGGGGTGGGCAATTCTCATTTAATCGTAAAGAAAATGAAAAAACAAATATTAACTGTACAGAGAAAGAGTTCTTTTTTATGAAAGACTAGCTGCTTTTGTGCAAATACGCTTTTCCAGCACAAGCAAATCACTGTGATAAAAGTAACCTCACACACTTTTCAAAAATTTTCAGGTTTGAAAATTTTTTCTGAATGCTTCCGCGGGCCACGAAAAACACTTTGACCGGCCACATGTGACCCACTGGTAGCTAATTGCCCAACCTGATCTATATGAATCGGACAAATAGTTACAGCCGAGTCGACGAGGGTGTTGCACTGATGGGAGCGGCAGGATAAACTGTTAACATTTTCTCAACAGGGCCATCAGCATGTATTTGATCCGTTTTCTGCTGCGTGCGACCATGCCGGAATGAAAATCAGCACAAAAAGAACTGATGTAATATGTTTTTCCAGAAACCCAACGCAGTGTATTCTGCAGGTGAATAGCAATACACTACAGTAGGTGGAAAATTTAATGTTCAGAATCCTGCGGAGGAATTGACAACTCATGGAAGACGGAACGAGGAGATTTATACACGGATCGCTTCGAACTCAAATTTTCATCTTACCCGCCACGTTCGACTTCCAGTGAAAAAGTAAATCCGAAGGCTTCATAGCTTGAATTTGGCTCCGAACTTCGTGTTCATGAAAACCAAGTTTTCGAAGAAATTCAGGCCAAGTGTATTGCTGGAGTGACTTCCATACGTAAAGAAAACATTTCTTGATTTCTTCATGAGTGCATCTGTTCAAAACACGCAAATATCTGTGATGATATTGCCCTCCTGCAGATGCGACGTATTTATATTGCAGTAAAAGTTGCCGTACAAGGCGTATTTTATGTATAATTCAACGTTATCCACAAAGATTTTCCATTAAGTGAACGCTTTCATCACACAAATGACAAGTCAAGATAACTTTCCTGATAGACGAGGTGGAGATGAGCTCATGAAATATTTAAAAATCGGGTTTGATTGGTTAAGTTCATATTTAGTGGAAAAAGTTGCTAAGTCATATAAAAAAGAATACTAGCAGACTGATGGAAAATGATTACTGTTTTAAAAAATTCGAAAAAACATGTCGATGACCACAATTAGTTATTTTAGCTTTTCACTACACGATTTGGAAAAATTATTACCAGTTTCGTAGAAAAATCACTCCAGCTTTATATAAAATTTTGGCGGTGCAGTAAAAACTTCGTGTTTGTCAAACGCTTCATGTGATTGACAAATAGAATTTTCCAGGAAGCAAATATGTGCCCCTACATACTTCAATTTTGGTATCAATCTATGTTCTGTATCGTAGTAGACAATTTCAGCAGTTTAGCATTTCTCTTAAATTGTAGAACATGCGGTTTGTCTTAAGTGTTGTGAAGCATGGTGGGTGCCACTAAGATTTTGTTTACTGCCCGTCAATACAGCAGTTATCCTTTTACACACTTCAGGAAGCAACATAAAAAAATATTTCAACATCTGCATTGCTGACGATGGGCGTCACTCGGTCGCAGAAACAGTTCAGAAAGCAACATTATCCTTTCACACTTCAGGAAGCAACATAAAAAAATATTTCAACATCCGCATTGCTGACGATGGGCGTCACTCGGTCGCAGAAACAATTCAGAAAGCAACATTATCCTTTTACACACTTCAGGAGGCAACATAAAAAAATATTTCAACATCTGCATTGCTGACGATGGGCGTCACTCGGTCGCAGAAACAATCAACACTGGTTTGAATGTAAAAAAAAATTAAGTTAATTTACCATATTGTCAACAGAAGGTATAATTGCACACACAAAGTTCTGTACAAAAAAAATCCTGAAAATTTACCAAAAACTGTTCTTTTTCGTGTTCAACAAGCTTTGCCGCAAATATGTCACGGCTTCCACCCACGTGATATCTTGAATTGACAAAGTAATATTATATGTTTTATTTCCAAAATATTTTTTTCACCTACAATTTTGCAATACTGTTTCATCCCTTGTGGATTTAGATCATACTATGCTGGAATATCTCAAACATCGGCCTCCTAACTGGGCATATGACCTGGAGGTTTTATATGATGAAACACGAAACAGATTGATCCATGCACGTCTCGGAATATAACTTATCCAGGTGATGCCAACAAACAAAATCTATTTTGCCAACATTGACTTGTTCGCTGCAAATCCTTGTTTTATTTAATATGTAGATTTCTGCGATACAAAATATGAACGGCTCGTTTTAAAAAAATGGTAACTCACTCAACTGCATGTGCAACTTTGATTGTTTTCGGCATAATAGCCGTATTAAACGCACGAACTAACCCTTTAAACCGACGAACACGTCGTTGGTATGTTATTTACCCGAGCGAAAATACAGATACACGGACAACCCACAATACTCGGCGCACTACTGTCATCATGCGCGTCCGCAGAAAATGTTCCAGGAGGGAACAACGTCGCCATTTTGCTTATCCTTTTCAGGTTGCTGACGATGCAATGCAAATGGATGTTCACAAAACGCTTTAATCTTTCCACCCATTAGTCTTCTGCTGGTTGAACTTCAATTCTCAATGCTTATGTACATAACTCCGACAATGATCTTATATGAGGATATGAAACCGATACAACACATTCTGCTTCATTGGATATGCGTACTTTCTCACCTGATGTGCGCAGGCAAGCACTTTGTCAGAGTTATCTTTATATTATTGAACGCATTGAAGTTACTGATGAACTTATCACTTCAAAAAACACAGATTTAACACGATTTTTCATAAGTAAACCGAAACACGAAGGTCGACTAGAAAAAGAAGCTCTGCGTGGAAAAACCCTCTGTGCAAGCCTTGGTCAAATGAGGAAAAACGCCTACTACCGAATCTTGATGTGAACGTTTGAAGATTGATTACCATGTTTAGTGTTATGCAATAAAAACCGAGAGTAGAACAATCTGCTAGCAAGTTGCGCAACCTGTTTCTGCAGGTAAAGGAGTGGACATGAGCGAACTGCAATCTCATCGTTGCATGGCATCAGAACAGTGAACCTGGCTCTTGTTTAGTGTCGGTGTCACACCGGAAAATAAACTGTCATTACAACAAATAAATGAATTAAATGGGAACTTAGCTGCTACTTCAGGTATTCTAGAAATGTTTGGTTCTTAGTCCCCATTTCCAGGGGGTAAAATCCCCGTTTTTCCCCCATGCGGACGCCCATGACTCTCACATTCCATGTGTTTCTCAAGTTACGTGTGGGCATTATTTTCAAGAACACGAAATGCTGATAGTTGCATTGTCACTGGAAAAAAACAAATTTTTCTTCATCATCCAATCTGGCTTCCATGCGACCCACCATGTTTGATTGGTTGGTTGCTATTGATATCCAGCAATCTTCCAAACATTTTAAAAATTACTTGCAATTTGGATTTCGTTAGAGTACGACCATAAAACATTCAAATGTACACAAAATATTTTCATTTATGAAATACAGTAACTGTGATATATGTTTACCCTTGTGCAAAAGATAATTCTCGATAAGTCATAAATTCAGTCCCGTCGCCACGCGGGGCTTTGGTTGGGTTAGCCCCCCTACACAAAGCTCCAACCCTCCAAATTAATATATGAAACATTATAAATCAGTGGAACGTTTGTTAAAATTGAATGTCAAGACCCCTGCACAAACGTCCTATGTAAAAGCGTAATGATCCCCCTATTGATGACTTTCTAGCGACGGTTCTGTATAAATTGTGTGTTTTCAACACTGGCACCACCGGAAAGTTGAAATATAAATTTTCTTCTCAGATTGTAGCTGGCGCTTCCTCATTCAAGAGCTATGTTTTTCCAGCTGTTGGTAATTACGTTAACCTTATCGGTGTGCAAGTTTGTATTTTTGACAGGTTCTTTGCTGAAGATGTACCATACCCTACATTCAATGGCACAAGTTTGGGTTTCATAGCATGTCACATAAAATTCCCTTCAAAAGTCCGTTATTGCCTTTGGCATTGTAGACAGACGCAGTATGTTGTCACAGCAGAACCTTTTTTTTTTGAAACAGTTTGTAAATGCTATTTCGCATTGTTTCCTGACAACACAAAACAGAGTGCATATGAATAGAAACTATTTTCTGTTAGCGTTTACCAAATAAACTTCACTTTCAAAACTCATCGCCAAAATTTAACACGAACAAATCAGAACTGAAATTGCTTTGAAACAAGAAATGCTGAAAGTGGTTAGTGCAAGGTGTGTTTACATAAAAGCATGGTTTCGCGTCGCGTCGTAAAAGCTGGTGAAACTTTATTGAAAAGCAGAAAGCTAAGTCGACAACAAAAACAGAGATGACGAAAGTTACTGGGCTCAATTTGATAAATTGTTAACTTTTGTTTCAAGCGCAAAATTTGGGGTTGAACGAAAGTTGGTTGAGTTGGCATGTTATGCCAGAATGTTTCAAGATATATTTTAAAAAAACTGAATTGGAATGATTGCTAATAATAGTTAGCAATAATTCAAAAAGTGAAAATAAACGCAAGAAATACCTCTTTTCTCTTTATCAAACATTTCTAATTTTTGCATCGGATCCATCATCAAGACTCGATACTCTATGTTAACATCGGTTTTCTGGCAGATAGTTTTTATATGACGATATAATTCGGTGCAAAGCATCACCAACAAAATTTTAAATCACCGCAAAGGTGACACAGCCCCTCTAATAGCGAATTTTCCTAAATCAAGAGTTAAGTATTTTTAACGGCAGATCTAGTGAACCGCTTTATCGTTGCATCGAGCATGGTAATTGACGGCCGCCGTTAGCGGGTTGGACAAGAGTTCTTTACTGTAATGTTAGGGCGCTTGGTTGACTCATTCACAGGTCTGGTCGCGGTCAACCGTTCTGCAATTCGGGTTAGTTGGTTTTTGGCTCTGGTGACAGCAGCTTCATGGGCTAGCGTGTGCTTGTAACTGTAGTCTGCGTACTTTTTCTGATCTCGCATTAGTCTTTTTCTATCATGTCACATGTAAGCTTTTGCTTTTAATTTGTTGGACTGAAGATGCGTCGCTGACACAAATTCGATTTCTTAGCAAAACAATTTGCGACCAGATTCATCTGGGTCACATTTGTGGTGTCTTGATGTTGAAATGCCTAACATATAGATTTGTATGAATTTTTCACTACACACTCAAAACCATTCAAAGGTGATTTAAATACTTTTACTGGTAAATGTTCAAAACGCGCAACTCTGCAACACATCGGATTGCATGATAAGTACTGTACCACGAAACACCCAACACTCTTGAATGTGAAGTCAAACAACGGAACGTTATATGTTTCGATGAAGAATGACGACGAACAAAAGCGTCGGGCGTTCGCATGCGCCACGGGAAACAGCGACCAACTGCGGTGGCGTATGTTTGCAGTGTAACGTGTCAACTGTTGAACCGTTCACAAACAAGTACATTGCGTTGAATCATAAATGGAATATTACTTCAAATTACGCAGCAAGAATGCAAAAAAACTTAAGGCACTAATGTATACACTATGTGGTTGTCGTGGGCAAAGGTAAACGTCAGGCTTCAGCAGCGTTCCGAACCACATGATACCATTGAACAAACCTGCATTCATCATTTGTCCGGCTGTCATACAGCAATTGATTATACACAAGCAGGGCCGCAACCAGCTGATGTTTTCCTCGGGGTGCAGAACGTTTGCATTATTGTAACTTACCGTTTTACCTAGCAACTGAAAAAGTTTCTGGCGTTTTCAAATTTGTTTCAAAAACACGGTGGGTTGCCTCCTGGTTTTGAGCCTGCACACAAGATATGCAACCTTCGAAATAAACGTATATGGAATCGAATCAACAGACAGACAAAACCATTAAGTAGTTTTTAACGGAATGCACAGTTTTTGTCAATTTATTCACAAAAAAAATTTTAGAAATCTTTGAAGGATCCAGAGAGCACCTAGCACGTTAGGGGGCAAAAAGGGGTCGGGTGATGCCCATGGCAACTGCTTGATTGTATCCCCCTGGACCAAATTTAACTCTAGTTTTAAAGAAAGGTGAGAAAAAACAGGCATTTGAATTACGAAAATGCTATTGTTGATAAACAACAAGTTTCTACAGTTGAATTATTGATTAAGGCAGCCAATCATTCCACTCCCAAACTAAAAATTTTGACTTTATAATTGACAAATTTCACTTTGTTTTGACCTGTCAATTTCCTGTGTTTGTTATTCAAACGCGGAAGACAAAGCATCAAACCGATAGGTTAAAAATCTTTTGTCTGATGAAATGAAACTGAAATCAACAGTGTGAAAGACCCAGCCAAATTGGAGGTAACAAACCAAAGACGAAAATCAATTCAAACGCACAATGGAAATATCCACTGTCAACAAATCTTCTGAAGTCACTGAGACGATTGTGCATTGTTACAACTTCAGCATCAAGTACTAGCACGCTTAGCGTATTTTCAACTGTCCAGTAGTGCAAAAACCAACGCAATACGTCAGAATTTGCGAAAAATCCAATATTATGTCAGAATTTCAACTAAATTTCCAAAGCATATCAATATCTGCTGTTGTTGCTTTAATAAAATATTGATAAAAAATAAAAAACTGTGCTACAAGAAATATTGACCTGAAGATGATTTTGGACACAAAGTTAAACGGCCAATCTTTTTTACCTGATGAGTTTAGAGTCACGCATGGCATCATCGTGAAATGTGGTTTGTGGACGTTTCATGAACTTTGAAAAAAGTAGAACATTTTTGATTTCATTGATTTTTGGTTGCCCTATTAATAATATTTAAAGCGTGCCTTTGTGTCTAAGGTGATGGCCTTTAATAATTTGTTTGATTTTGTGGGCAAATGGTATATTTGTAAATGCAAAATTCTTCTGGCAATTGGTGTGCGTTGAGGAAATAATAATTGCATTTTTGCATGAAAAAGCATCACACAGGCCCACTAAAATAACGAAAAAAGATAGCACCTTTGAGGCATGATAGGAGATAAAGTTTTCTTATTTTTCCTATTGTAAATAGCATGTGGAATTTTACTAACATGTAGTTTAATGCGTTGCTGTCCTTTATGTTGGGGGTCTTAACCTACGATATGTGGACCCCCGAGGGGTCCGTAAAGATGATTTGAAGACTTAATCGACTTTGTTCTGTCCTTTCGTAACGGTAATATGTTTTGCAAACAATCCAATTGTGAGTGCGATGATTGGAAATCCTACTTTCCATTAAATACTGCAACATCTTGTTTTTAAGTGGTCGGTAACTTTTACTAGGATGTGTTAGGGGACTTTAACCCACAAATGTTCAAAAAACAATGCTTTATGTTTTTCTAAACTACACAAAACTTGTTATTCATTGTTCAGTAAAAACAGCTGAAGAATAACTGTTTTTATTCAACTAGATCTGGAAAATAAGAACAATGCAGTTACACCCGTAAGCTTATTAATTTTTTTTCCAAATTAGTTCACTTGTCGGAAAATATTTGCATTACCCCATTTTTCATATATCGCTGTTAGACTCGCGTATCACTTGCAAAACTTTCACGCCCTCCAGTTTTAGAACCTACCCTCTGGAAAATGTCGATAGTTATTGTAACGAAAAGTCGCAGAAAAGGAAATAGTAGGCATTAGCCACCAGCATAAAAGTGGGATGGAGAGATAGCATGTAAGGTCTCAAGATAACGATGGAAGTGCTTCATCTCTCTCTCAGGACACTCAACATGCCTTTGCATACCCATTGGCGTCCTGCGCGGGGCGGGTTAACACGTGCGGCATGCAGATACCCACATTTGCGAGTCGGGTGCGGGAACCTGCGGAGTTATGCGTGCGGGTGCAGGTGGGGCGCGGGTTGAACTAAGTGCAGGGCGGTGCGGGTGCGGAATAAAAATTTTTGTGCGGGTTACTGAATGTTGACTCAATGCATGTGAAAGTGGCATGAGCACAAATTTAAATAGGCGTGTGGTTCGTAGTTCGTCGATGTAGAGCAGCTATGCCACCGAAAAGATTTCTGGGCCAAAAATCATGTCAGTATCTTAGTGAGGGCCGCACATTGAATGGCTTCTTTCATCTTTGCAAGCCCAATTTTAGTTAAAAGCTACTGAGGGCATTTGAGTACTAAATGCAATGACAACAGTTGTAAGGTACCTTTAATCACTCCCAAAGTATGGTGCCATTGGCCACGTTTTTAACATATCTAGTCATTTTGTGCTTTGAGAAGCGGCACTCCAAACAAAAATTATGTTGCTCGCCTAAAGTCAAACATTTCCCCCCTTGAAATTTTATACTGGATACGCCATTGGTGATGGATCTCTGTTGTTAGTTGTTGCTTTCTTGTTAGTTAAATCGCCCCGAATTAACTTCTTTCTCTTGTGCTAGCCACAGTATTTTAAGGCGATGCAGATGATTGATACATGTATCCATCACACAGCTCCTGAATTTTATTGTGAAGCATCGCCAGAATCTGAAACATGGAAAAGGCACAAGATCATTCAGCTATTCGACATACTGAATCTCAGGAAAATCCTCTGCCGATTTTGTGTTGGTAAGAATGTTATGTGTGCCGCACAACATAGCAAGCTGTTCCCGACTGACCAAGTCTCTCGATACCCCATCACTCCTCTGGCGCTTTTTATAGATTTGGTGTTACACGGTGAGACACGTAAGACTGGCAAGCTCTTAAGTCTGAGACTGCATCCCATGCCACTGTGTCCCGCGCCTTTTTGTAGATATTGGAAATCAGGCGCGTCAAATATTCTAACATGAGCACGTGTTCTGCCCACTAACCCTGAATAGTATAATGTGTTGAAATAACTGTCTCCCTCGGTCCACGGAAAGCACGTGCCCTCCTAGTTATCCACGCCTTTACTGGATGCGACATGGTATCAGCATTCATGGAAATCTGCCTAGGTAAAATAAGGAACTCATTTCTGGAGCTGATTCCCTAGCCCTGGAATACTATCGTGGATCTGGCAGACCCGTTTCAAAAGCGATGACCACGTGATACCTACGTGCATTAGCGCGCTTTCCACGTTTCAGTAGGTTAGTTTTAAAATTGTACAAAAATATAGGATGTTCATTTGAGGGTACTGCTGATGCTCCAGACAAGCGTTACATTAAACAGTAGTTTGTAGCAAGACAGAGTCATCACAGAGGAATTTTTGTAACGGTACTGAAATGAAGTTTACATGAACTTTAGGTGGGATTCCGCAAGCTTGATCCACTAGAAACAGCTGCGAAAAGCGCTACTCACTGTTTGACTTTCGGTTAATGATTACAACCGTGTAGATACGGTACAAGTTTTTGCAGTTCATTTTAGTTATCCAACATGCACATCCAACTAACACACGGAGCTTAAACTTAGGTAAAGGTCAGAAATGGCATGGAACATTCTCTAGCACTTTACACTACGGTCATTTGATCATCAACAAACCAAACTGCTTTAATCGTGTTCGAATAAAAGCGGAATGGGATAGGTTTTTCAAGCAATTTTGTTGATTTGCACTGAAACGTTTCTTTACCTAACACTTAAAAGCTTGATTAACCTGTAAATTGTTGGTGCTACCTTCGTAATGGTGGGGAATTGCCCCATCGTCCCCTTGGCTACGCGCCTGCCCGCAACCAGAGGGAGCAATCCGTGCAAATGCATCCCTTAAATTTTCAAATTTTGCCGGAATCGCCACTGTTTGTGATGTGTATCTTCATATGCAAGTCGAATGTAGTGCAGCTTTGTAGAGCAAATACATTTGCTGCAAACGGTTCGCTTACAATATTTCCTTGCGTTGTATGGTTTGTGATTGTTTTGAAAAAATGGAGACAACGATATATTCCTCAAAAATCGCCATGAAAAAAACAAAGTGTAATAACTTTGCAGCGTAATTTTTTAATGGTAAATGATGTTTCGTAACAAATTACTGATATGGAATTTAAGTGTGTCATAGAAACGTTTGCGTTGACAGATAATACGACAACATAGCATGCCATTATGTGAGGAGGCGGAGCTTTTCCATTTTCAAGACATGTTTACGGTTTAGAATCGCTTACGTACAAAAGATATGTGCTTTTTGTTGCTGGTAAAAATCGTTAATCTTTTGAAGCACAATTGCAACTACAAATTTGGTGTGCTATTTGGATTACTTCAGTCACCGGTGTATCGCGTTTAAAACAAAAACTAAGAAAGAACGTAGCTTGCGTGAAACGCACGAAACTTCACATGTACAAAATTCTCAGGGAATAAAGCGTATGCGACCCGGTTGTTTCGCACACCTTCAGTTTGGGATTGATACTAGAACCTCGGGAAGGATAGATTGCGTCATCGATGTTAACTCCACGCCAGGCAAATCGGCCAAACAGGTGTTAACTCCACGCCAGATCGATATTAACTGCACGCCAGACGAATCGGCCAGAGAGCTCGTACTTCCATGTGCATGGAAGTTACTTATAACTGTCGCTTGCTTGGTTTTTTCCTTCTTGTTTGGCCGACTTTGCTCACATGTAGCGGTCGCGCGAGCGTGCCTGCTACAAATGCTTAACCAGGGTCTCAAACACGCCGCCCGCGATGCTTTATGGGAATTTTCAAATAATTAACATTTAAGGTATTTACTTTATTAATAAGTGTATAAAAATGCTTGGTCAGCAACTGAACAAGGAATATTGAGGCTGATAGAAATAACATGACTGTAACCAGTGGCGTAACTGACGGTGAGCACGGGGTCGAGCGGCTCCCCTCCCTGACAAGCTATATGCAAAATCTGGCCCCCTTAACTAACATTTTGATGATAATCATTATTCGTTTGGTTTTCAGCAGGTTGTTGCTTTTTACGTTTTTCGGGGTTTTCGTTTTTCTTTCCTAGTATAGACCTCCACGACATTCGGATTCACCATCACATTTTAACTTATTTTCTGAGTGGTGGCTAGTGGTCCCCCTACGGTGGCTAGTGGGTCCCATTCAGCTAAGTTTTACGCGACCTGGCTCAAACACCTAGCTTCGCTACTGCTTGTAACGTTCGCCGGAAAATAAATGGAAAAGCTGTTTGTAGCAACGTTCTGTTGCCGCCATTGTTAGGTCAGTGTCATAATGCAGCCCTTGGCCTCGTGTTACCACTACTTAATGTGTCTACATTTGACTCTCGAGTTTCAGATCCCTGCTTCAAACCCAGGGCAGTGTAAAAAGTATAAACGTTGCAAAGCCCTAATGATCGTTTGCCAGTGTTTGCATAACAATATAAAGAGGAGGCAAACAAGATTCAAAAGCATACAGCAAGGTACGTGACACGCCTTCAAGGATAGGAAACAGCTGTTGTGGTCACGTGAGGTGCTTTGGGCGAATGATTATCAAAAGCCGACAGTTGGTGAGGCAAAAAAGTAAGCTTGATAGGACAGCAAGAAAGAAAAAACGAGAAACGTTTGAATAAGCACAGAAAGACACCTACATAAGTTCAATGCGAAGTTCCAGAATTATCTATCGGAAGATTCGAAAAAACTACAAGCTGTTGTGTCAGTATACCGAAGCTGAAAATCATTGGTTTTCGTTTTTTGGAAAACGTTGGGGAGTTTGGAACGTCTTACGTTTCGTGCGAGCTGCCATAAATTTCACTTCTTCGGTAAGTTTATAACCAATATATAGAAACACATATTCGAATCATAAAATGAATTGTAAGGCAACTGAAATCTCACAAAGAAAATGTGTTCGTATCATGTTTTCATTTTTATTAGTAGTGCCATTTTTATGATTTTATGACCTAAAATAGTGATTATGTGACTTTATTTTTCAGAAAATATGACTTTACATGACCAAACAGCAATATCTGGACTAGAACACATGCAAATACTGCACAAAGAAATATTACCAGCGAAAATAGGCATAAGAGATGGTAGCCCCATGCTTTGTTGAAGCTCCACCAAAATAAACAGCTCAAAACATATAGCATGGTTTGAACTTTGAAGCAAATTCAAAGCATTTCTGGACATTGTTTTTTTGCGTCAGCAAGAACATACATTTTCAGGCAGTGCATAACATTTCATCCAAACAACTTGGTTCACCAAAGCATTGGCCAATATTCGCAAAATGCTTGAGTGGGTTCAATTTGCAGGATGCTGCTTAAACCTAGCGATATGGTAGTTTCACCTGATATTTTGAGATTGTTTTAAAATGGTTTCCTTATTGAATTAGCTTGAAAATGTACAAAATATGACGGTATGATCTAACATGGAAATACGACTTTTTATGACTTTATAACTTCTATTATAGATTTCGCAGGGGTGCGATTTTTGTTTCAAAATTCGTTTCATAGCTTCATGAAGCACAGAAAAAATATGACTTTTGTGANTATTGCGTTTGGGTAGTGGCGAATATGTGTTATAACTTTAGTGTGATTTTTGCGGGATTTATGCGTTGAAGACTTTTCAGCAGAACTTCACCATAAGCTTCTGGAAAGCATAGTATTGTGTAACGCCTTCACTCCCACACGCAACACTAGATTTACTCATGCATCGCAACAACAAGGAACACACAAGTACATGAAAGAACACGAGGATACGAGGATATATGCTGACGATAATACATTTACTTTTATGAAACACAAGCATAAAGGCCAAACTCATGAATGACGCCATCACGATCATTATACTGTAGTGTTCCGGTGACTACCAAGTAGACCGATTCACAAAATGCATGGTGAGTGTGAAGCTACCTGGGGTCATTTTGGCTGAAGGCCACCCTAGGACGAAACTACTTATACTGTGAAGGGAACATTTCGTAACAGTAATTAAAATTCTTTCTCTCTGTGTATAAAGTTTAATATGCGCAATGCCCTTATATGGTATACTCAAGCAAAATGCGTTGCAAGCAAGATCAGCCCATCATAAAATTTTGTTTAAAGTTGTCAGATTGAACATTTGCTGTTTTCACATATTTTGGAAAAATTCGTGATAGCTAGAAAGGAAATGCATCAACAGCTATGAATTAGTGCAGCACTGCAATTCTGTCACGGAATTTAAGCAGGTTGAGAACAATGCATGATGTATTATGTAAATGAATTTTCTGTCGGGGTCACGAAACATACAGAGGAACGAGAATTTGTTTGTAGTTAGGTGGACATATTATTCGCTTTGCGCTTTGAGACTAAAGGCCCCCCAATTTGAGTCAAACTTCGTTTGTCCGAAGTCCGTCAAAGCGGAATCCCCGCTATCAGGCGCAAAACTGGTAGGGACGGATTGCTCCCAATGCATTCCACACTTTCAAACCGGAAACCTTGCTGTCCGACTCCGACGCGAAAATTAAGAAACGGATCTGCCAAATCAATAATAAAAAAGTTAACCCGCATTACGCCAATTGTCATTTAGTTGTTTATTAAATCATAACGGAAGTGTGAAAGTCAATTTTCTACGCACAATCAATGTAACAGTGGCAGTACTTGCAAGACGCAGTTAGGTCACTTGTCCAGTTGTTTTTCGTTTTTAATCTCCCTTCTGAATGCATACTAGCTACGTATAGCGATCGGATGTCCTAATAAACAAAAAATATGAGTGTTTCATGTAGTCATTTTCCACATGCAATCTACAATTTTGCTTAAGTTAATAGCTCGTCTTAGCCGACAGCTTTCTTCTGTTCCACACTGAGTGTCCGCTTAGGCAAGTTCTACTGTACTGCACATCGTCACCTTTGTTTACGTTGTTGGCATTTGCTCTGTAAAAAATTTCGCTCTTTATAATTTCGATTCTGATTATCCGGAAAGCTCGTTAAACCGACATTATTTGACAAAACAAAGTAGTCCGGATAAATGAGGTCTGACTGTACTTTATACAATCGTTTGATGCCATCAATTTTAATGAATGCAACAGAGACCAAACTGTATACGATATTACAGCGATATTTCATGATTCGACTATTTTCATAGTAACAGCGTTAAATAATAAATTAAGTACACCTGGTTTACGTACACCAATAAAAAGAATACAAAATGTTTCTGGAAGCCGAGAAGTAAATAATTTGTATTCCCCTGAAACAAGTGGCTAACACGGTTTATTTTTTATTTCTAAAGAAATTTCTGGCCAGATTTCTATTGCACTCCATTTTATAATTTTAGAACTTGACTTTGAACTTGGTTTTGATAAAGCAAATTGTCGGGTGTTAGTTTGTCTCATGTCATACGGATGAACATCTGTTATGAGTTCAAAATAGTTGTTAAATGTTATTGGTAGCTGAGAGTTGGTATACTTGTGCATGAATTTGCCCACTTCGGGATTGTGTATGCCTTTCAGCTGGAGAATTTTCTGCGTTTTATTAATGGTAGTAACTTTATGAATCACAAGTTCATTGGTGTTTGAACATCTCAGTATTCAGAGTTAATAGAAAATTCTCCTAACTATATCCTCACCGAAGGTCAGTAGATATTTTGATTTTTGTGGTCGTGCGACTTCCTGATGATGTTACAGCACAATCAATAGGCATTGTACGTCCGGGTCCGGGAACTACCTTGCTAAGGCTAGGCATGCATTTAACACAGAAAGTTTCGATGCTCATAATTAATAGTTTTCCGATTACACATTGATACAGCCCGTTATAAGAAAACGCTTTCTTTCTACATTTATAAACAAAGATCAACAAAATTGCCATCACATCCCTACAGCACGTGTTAGCAGCCTGACAATACAAAGAAAACATCTAGTTTGCCCAAAGTGCGAGAGCATTTGCCCAAAGCACGAGAGCAATATCGGTCTAATGCGGTTTAAGTTAGCCAGAGACTGCCAGCATATGTCCTTCAGTGCCGGACGTGGTCACGTCCAAGGTGTGTTGCACCAACACCTGGGCAAATTGCCGGTATCACAGATCTTCCATTGCGCCGCACAAAATCTTCCAATGAGCCGCCGTTTGCACATAGCTGTTTCACGGTTCAAGGCACACTCATAGCTTTCCTCCAGTGAACACGCACTATTGCACGCTTAACGTTCAAGAAATTCACAAATTAGTTTTCACTGATTGCGTTCACTTGTGTTGACTGATGCAACAGAAACAAAACACGGCACCACTTGTTCTACCCAGAAAAAATAACAAAAAACAGGACTAGCTGCAATCTCGGAATAAACAATTCAGACGTAAAGCAAACTGTTGTCGTAGTGGGCAAAGAGACACGTCAGACTTTGGCAACGCTCGCAACCATATGACACTGAAGTGTTGCGGACTTTTTTACCGGAAACAACGTCTTACCGCATGGTCGCTTTCAAAGCGCTTTACCTATAACGCGGTGCTCGCAGCAAAGGCCCGTTTAATCTAGGGTTCACGGATCATTCATCAACGCAATGGTCAGTGGAACTCTCATAAAAGGCGAAAGCTTCATGTTTAAAACCAAACGTGCTTTTCAGATTTGTTTCTACGCAAATGATTTTGTTTACGTAATTTACTCAGTTCAAGGTTGCCTGACTGCAGTGGCGTAACTAGCGGGGGGCAAGGGGGGACATCTGCCATCGAGCTCAGCATTTTGGGGGCGCCAAATTGAAGTCGGATTATTACGTAATATTTACGAAATGACAAATGTCAGCGGATGCTAATATCTACCATTTGTAAAACGTCGAATGCCAGCGGCTGCTGTCCAGTTGCGAAACCTTATCAAAATCACCAAGGGGCGCAGAGGTAGCAGTTACGAACCTTAATAACTTTTTACGGCGGAGCTTCTCTCTGCACCAATCAGGACTCGTATGTAGTTTGTTCAAGGCTGCATCACAATCCTGTGAGATAGCCACGGTTACGAACTTTCGACTTCGTTCTCATTCGATAGTTGCGTCATAATCGAACGGGAAATATAGCGTTACGGTTCGTGCACTAATGCTACTGCGCATGCTTTCAGAGCTGCGATAAAACTTACAAAATCTGATGTTTTGGAAAAATGTTGGTTTGACAAACTTCATGTTGATATGGATTTAATGTGGTTCTGAAGGGAGTTACGATGATTTTTATTTGTGAGATATTCAAACAAATACTGTCTACATTTACAAGATTCTAATTGCAATTAACTGTGCAATAGCGTTGAGCGGGTCCTCTGACTGAGATAAATTTTGCCAGGTGGTATGATAACCCATACCAGGCCCCAGACCTGTAGCCACAGTTTAGGGTTTCAGGGGCAAAATCTGTTTTTAGAAGGGCGACGATTTTTGATTTTATTGTATGTTTAATGCAAACAATTTCCTGCTGGGCACAACAAAATTTTGAGGGAAGCTGCCCCCGAATTCCCCCCCCCCGAGGCTACGGGCCTGCCGGGTCCTCCTAACTTCTGGGTCCTCGTCGAAACTTGTATGTATAAATCAGAATATAGATGAAACAGCTACCACGCTAAGATTAAGAAATTGTGCTTATCAATTGTTATACTGGCAAATGACTTCCATTAGTTATTTCGCCTTGTAACAGAAAAAACGCTTGCGTACTTTCATCCCCCGCGACCTCTCTCGTAGGCCCTGGCGTTGAGTAGTTACAGTATAATTGTGAACTTTTCAGTTGTATTAGTTTTAACTATAAACTATAAACATTTATATGGACATGATTGGCAAACTTCAGGTCACAAATTGCTAACGAGAACTTCTCACGGAGCGTCACTGGCCTTAAATTATTCCTATGTTAATACATGCCACACATTTCAATTACGACATAATCGATAAATTTGCAGCAAATTCAGGCAAACTTCACCTTTGAAGTTAGATAAATTAAAAGTAGATCATTACATTACAGTATTCCTTGAATTTTTGTTAACTTTGCAGGGTATTATATCCAAAAAATGTTTTGGGAGCTTAAAATTTTTAATTTGCCTCGTAGTTTTGTATAAAACATTTTGCCGTCAGTTTTTCATATGCATTCTTCTGTCTGTCCTTCTCTTTTGTGCATTCATGAGTCTGCCCTCATTCAGTCCTTCAGGACGTTCTTAAACTCAAGGCTTGACCCCTACTGCTCGCACCAGAGGTGATTGTGACCAGACCTGACGAGAGAGGGGAACAAGCAACAAGCAGGTACGCTGCATTCGGGGTCTTCAAAAGGCTCTGACATACCCGTATTTTAGAAACAAGGTGCAACTCTGGCCAGTTTTACGTTGTGTTATCAGAAAATTTTTGTGCCCATAAAATTCTGTCATTAAAATTCATTTAGATTTTTGCAGATGATCAGGGAACCTTTTGCCAGGTTTTGCATTTTCTTTCACTAGTTGCTACAATACAAATGTATTTCAGTAATTTGAAATGCCGCAATAAAACAGTTTGAATGTTGAATCGTGACCGAAATTTCAAAGTGGGGTTAGCTTCACGTAAAACGATTAGATTCGAAACTCTGCAATAGTTTATGATTGCCAAGAGTCAATTGTCCTGACGTCAATTCCGTGATGTCAACGCGGGGGCCGAGTCAGCTTTTGACGCTCCTTTGCACCCAACTCACTCTTCGCATCTATGCTGGCACGAACAGGCTGGGTGGGAGCGCCAAACCTGACTTTGCCCCCGGGAGCAGGATACCCTAGGTACGCCACTGCCTGACTGACCAGATCTTGATTTCTAATACCCAATCAGACTAGCCTAGAAGCGTACTCCACGGCTTCATAGTCGTTAAGAATTAGACAACATTTGACCAATCTTTCTTCTGACATTTTTAATCTTTAATTTTATTTTAATGTGATATCACACGCAAACAGTTAAAAAATGCTCACTAAAGACCAAGCAAAGTATTTGCGGCCAAACCACTTCCAGAAAAATTCCAAGCTGCCACCCTGATTTACACCAAACGCAACACACGAAAGTTTCCCGCTAGAGTTGGTTACTTTTATAATTTTGGGAAATCCCCTACTGCGGAAGCTCTCGCTTCGCAAGTGCCGTTCCACCGTTGCTCGGGGAGAGCGACGTGTCTCTCTTCGCGTGGGTTGACTGAGCATTTGCGGTGTGTGCCGCCAAGCCGCTCGGGACTTACAGTAAAAGTGACGCCTTTTCCACCCCTCAAAATTGTTTGCAAGAATTCGAAAAAGCCACTCACAAATTGAAATGGGTCTTGTTTTACATTGTTGATTATTATTAATCTTGCTTTTTCTGCCTGTCAACACCTTTCTCATCATCACTCTTCCCTCTTATGTTTTCTGCTTCACATATGCGTGTGTGGACCCGGCATATTTTGTCAAATTTTCCTCCTTGTTGACTTTTGGTCTCCGGAAAGCAACACCACTTCATTTTGATCATTTATTCATTCCAGGAGATCACAAAAAAGTTAGGAGAAGCGATGGCAGTATACCTGCTTTACAAATGTATTCTTAACATTTATCTATATTCATGATTCGTGTAGTATCCCCGCCTTCAACCAAAAGGTATATATACTGTATACAGCAATAGTATGATCTCAGTCATGTAAAGAATGTTTCATTCTTCCACACACGTTTCCAGCAGTAGTTTAATTCTTAGACTGTAGTATATAACAGGCTTCAAACGTTAACTCTGTCGGGGCTTGCGCGGGGCCCTCTTAAGGTGGGGGATCTTTTTTGATAAAGCTTAAATTCGGCTGTGGTTGACAACCTCTGGCTTGCAGACTTCATTGTGACATGCAAACTTGTTCTAGCTGTTGGGTTTCTTCCAATTACGTGTGCATGGTGTTATTCCTTGCCTGCGCTTGTTACCAACAGACGTCTATTTCGTATACTATATTACCAAACCGCAGTGGTAGACTTAGGCTTGGGGGGCCGAGGAAACGCTGAAAACTCGGACCATCTGATGACGTCATCACAACCAGCCGACCATGATAAGACCTTCTGATCAGTGCCGGATTAACAATAGTAGCAAATGTAGCAATTGCTACTGGCCCCGCGCTTTTGGGGGCCTCGCGGTCTTCTGTAATAAATCTTTTTTATTACATTATACCTAAGATTTTTTTCAGTTTAAGAAGTCAGTATTCTGCTAAATTTGCCATTAAGTGGTAAGCGAAGGTTTTCAATTGAACGCTGGCTGTGTCCAGAAAGTCTTGTTTCATTCTTTTTGTACAGTTACGTAGCAAAAGGCATACGTCTATTGCGGTCAGCAGTGTTGACATTTTGGCTGATATGCTGCTGAATCTATCAGGACTTTCTCATTGTTAGCTGTAAATTTTCAATCTAGCATTTAGCTGATTTTTAACAGGACATTACCAACCATTTGACAGGTTTACCAGGAAACAAATACCTGACCAAAAACCTGTTTCAATAGTTTTTTAAGTTGTAAACTTTTACACCTTCTTCATAAAAAAATAGACTTATCTTCTTTATTACGTCTTTAATTGGGTACCACCAGGACAAAGCCCAACTAGCTGCCTGCAATTATTTGGAATTTATTTTATGATGCAAAGACGCTTCCTCAAGCAGATGATTCTATTATAATATCAAATATTTAAACGGCTTGGTGAAGACTAAATGATTTGCTTGTGTGCTTAGTGAGCGCGTTAAGCTAAAACATATTCTATCTCACGGCACGATATTTCCAATGGTTCAGTTACGCTAGTAAGTAGTATTGTCTGGTAAAAAAATTCCTGGTAAACTAAAGCTGCCAAAAGTTTCGACATACACGATTGCAAGATTCAGAACTTAAAAGTTGGCTCAGTGCCTACTGCCTATGCTACTGATTCAAGAAATGCCTTTTGCGAAGTTTGCAATAATGCAGTCATAGAGAAATATTCTGAGCTTAAATGGCACAATTGGTAGCAAAAGCACTGATACAAGACTGAAGAACTTTTTGCGTTCTCCCTAATGTAACACAAAGTTACAAAAACCAGACATACAAAGCTGTAGGGCTGAAGCTATGCTCAGATTGTTTGTCGCTGAGCATTGTACTACTGCATAAAAACATACAACCATTTGAAAGAGATCGTCAAGAACTGTGTGTCATACAAAAATCGAGGTAAGCTGCAATTACGTTGCTCAAAATATTGACTGAAAGAAAATTGTTGGTCAAAAACCGTGTTGGTTAAGACCGACATTTTCAGTCAATGCCTATTGAGAGCGAGTGCAAAACGATAAATTAATATATTGTAGGCTAACTTCATACGCTCCTTTAAATCATGTTAAAAATACCAGATTTTTAATAGAATTTTACTGCTTTCAGCAGATTTTAGCTGAAAATTTATGACAAGACTCATAGCAGAATCTAGCAGTTTTTTGTGACACCATTTAGCAGATTTAAGTCACAACTATCTGGCAGCACTGGCGGACAGCACGATATACTAAGAGTGTTATGTCAAGATTTGAACTGGAGAAAGCATACAGAGAGTAAATCTAGAAACAAGGATGCCTTACCAACACACTTTATGCTTAGGGCCCCGCGCTACCTTAATCCGGCATGCTTCTGATCAAGGCTAGGGAGGGGATATGCGACCCACTCAAGGATACGTTCCTGAGAACATGGCATGACTGACATAACAGAAAATACAAAAGGCTCTTCATGATACACAACTTTGAAAACACTGAAAGTTGAGAAGTCAAAGCTAGTAAGAAATGAGAGTTAAGCGATCACAAGTTGCCATCTCACCACACTTTTCTAATTTTACGCCCCTTTTCTCTACATTCATCATAAATAAAACAGAAATTTTATAATACATTCTCCCTGGAAAAAAACTCTTTGCTTCCTGAGTTTTTTCACAGCCATGTCCTTAAGGGACTCCCTGAAACCACAGGCAGCGACCAAGCAGAGTCGAAGCACTAAATCTGTGTTAAATTTCATCCTTTCAACTGCTTTCAAGAGCATGCACAATTAAACAAAGAATAGCACACTGAAATTTACCACATACTTAATCAAAAAGACAAATTGAGTTTGACACAAATTAATGGAGTACAAAACAAGTTTATGTTTGAGCACAACAAAACTCCTGGGATATCGTATGCATTACATATGTTCTTATAACGGGAGACTCATTTCAACAGTCGTTCAAAGTACATTATGAAAAACTTCATTCTCTGACAGTGAAAAAAAAATACCATTTGGTAAAAATTTCAGCTCTTACTTGGAAGGGTGTTTCCAGAACTTTCGGGAACAATTGTTAACCCACAGTTAAGTATTGAAGTTGGTTTTAAACGTTTCTTTATTTACACGTTAGACATGCTGGTGAGGGACCCTTTGAAAGCAAAGTACTTACACATTGCAGTAGATGTTGGGAACCCAGTAGAAAGCAAAGTACCTGCACACTGCAATCGCTGTTGGGAGCCTCTTTGAAAGCAGAGTAGGCTACTCACACATTGCACTGGCTCTTTCGGGGCCCTTTTGAAAGCCTAGCGCTTACGCATTACAATGGCTGGGGGAGGCCCATTTGCAGGGGGTAACGACGTTAGATGGCGCCCGGGGCAAGAAGCAAGTTTGACGCCACTATGTTCGAACCTGAGGACTTTCGGAAGCAAATGCACTTTATTGAAAGAAGTACAAATAACATTGTTCGGACTTTTCGGCGCCCCCGCAGTCATTTGGCGCTCCTTGCAATTATTTCGGCGCCCCAATAGTGATTCGGCGCCCGGGGAATTGTGCCCCTTACCCCCCTGGTAATGCCCCTGCTCCTTTGAAACTAGAGCGCCTACACACTCTAGTTCTCTTGGGGGCCTTTGAAATCAGAGTACATATTTATTATCTACTTGGGAATATATTATATGAGTGTATAATAAATTTTTCACAAAAAATGAGGAACGTTTGCGCGCAAAACAACTCGAGGGTGACCCGCAAAATGGGGGCCGAAGCAAGTGCCTCGCTCGCTTCTCTTTAAACACACCACTGACCAAACCCGGCCAGATTGGACATTTGCCTTTAAGCTCTACAGTGATTACAACCTCTTAAGTTCAACTGTAATCTCTAGCGCCGGATTTAGATGGTGGGGAGCCTGGGACCCAGGCGTGGTGGGAGGCTCCCAGTGGGGCTACAGAATCTTTAGGTAGGGGATGGTCGATGAAGTCATTAGTATTCCTCAGATCATTAATATTTATGACGTAATCTTCTGACGTCACATAAGTCAACTCAACTGTAACACAATTGTTTGTTATAACACGAGATTTGACAATACTAGAGTTTTGTGAAACTTTTACAAAACCGGTCAACAGAAGCATTGCATCTTCCTTTTTTTTAATTTGCTTGAAAAAGTTTTAAAAATTTTTTTGAAAAATGCTTCTGGACGATCAAACGTTTTCATCGTCTCCTCTAAACGCCAATCCTCGATCAACAACAAATTTTATGGCAGAAATCAAACGTTGCGGAAGCGATTTCCAATATGGTTCGCATTGATTAACATGTCAGGCTATCTCCGTATCAATTCGTCCAAGTGATTCACATCTGCGACTAAACGCAATCGTGTATCTACTGTACGTGTTTCATTGATTGCTCGCATCTTCTCAGCAGCCCCGTAGCTACGGGGGACAATCAGGAGCAATGCCCTCCAAAATTTTCTTGTGCCCAAAAGAACGTTTTCTGTCTATCGTGTTTTTCGATGATGTTTCTTGACGTTCTTCCGCTACTGGTGCTGCACCGCTGGTCAAACTAGGCCTATTCACACTGTTACGTGGAAAGAAGTCTGTCACAGCACGTTTCTCGATTTCCTGTCCTCTTACAGGTTCTGGGGAAATGTCTTCGCTGGACTTCATTGTCACTCCAGAATAGTAATCTTGAATCTCTCTTGAGTTAGATGCAACTTCTATCATTTTTGCCTCTTTATCTTTTTTGTGTTTTTTAGAACCACTTGGATTAGCTCTACAATTGTTAAGGTGTCGATACCCCTTTCTTCTGTCCCTGTTTATTTATTAATAAGTTTGAGAACAGGGATGCCATATATTCATCAACAAAAAATAGGACTAACGCCTGTCACTTAGTTGAGGGTATTATCTACACTTAACAAATGAAATAACAAAGATATGTAAGTTTTAAGCATTTAAATAAGACGTCTGGTGTGGACGATGTTTCAGTTCTTCTTTTTCTTCATCTTTTGAGCCAGTTCTTCTAACCACTGCTTGGCCGCGCAGCATCTCGGGGCAGATGTTGAGCAGCCATTCAATACTCTCATCGTCCAAAACCATCAGGGCGTGCAGTCTATGAGGAGGTCCATGGATTGGACATTGAAGGACAACATGGTCGACGTTTTGGTTTTCTGCGCCACACAAACAAGCTGCAGAGGAAGCCATACTCAATTTGGTCAGAGAGGGCGGAAACGCCCGACACCGGTGGGGAAGCGGTTAATCCGGACCCCGGCTCTTCTTGGGAAGGTCGCTCCGGGGGATATTTTAGATGTTTCAATTAAAACAAATAACACAAATTAACTTGCCCTATTCCGCCCATGAAAATTTCTTTAAAACAAGCATCACCTTTAACAATTTTATGAACCTGCTTGCATGAAAGATTTTTTCAATTTTACACCAGTTTTAATGAACTAGAAACTGGTTCAAGTAGAAAGGTATTTTTCTTTTTGATTTATGGTTGCATCACGGAAAAACTTCGTTCCATGTCAGCGTAATGAGCCATAACGCTGAGATAAAACTATCCAACCTTTACCAATTCTCTGAAGCATTTTATTGGCATTGCAAGTTGCAAAATATTTGCCCATCATTCATGTTCCATCATTTTACAGTAAACTCCATTTGTTTGATGCTCTTTTTGCAAGAACTCAAACAAGTTTTGGTATTGGTCAAACAGTTTAGCTTCTTCAATAGAAACGTTTCTCAAACAGATACTATTCACATTGTACAACATTTTCCCATTCATTTGTTTGCAACAGACGAATTAGTCAAAGCATGTATATTCAGCAAATAAAGTGGTCCATTTTTCCAGATGGGCAAAACAAGATTTGTACAATACAGATACATCTGACATGAATAAATCAGTCACAGTCCTTGTTTTCTTCTATGAATTTATGGCGCGACCCGATACAACCTCAATTATTGATGCTTTTGTCTTCTCAGTATTTTGAACTTGCTCATTAAAAGCACGCACAAATGATTGCGAATGTCTACATGTCTTAAATAGTGTTCGCTCAGAGAATATCACAAAAAAAATGTTTCAGAACAACAGTTGGCTTGTCGATGGACTGGACATGAAGCATGAATATGAAGCTGGGTACATTTTGAAGCATTCTTGGCAAGCTTGGATAAAGCGTTAGCCACCTGGTTACACAATGAGAAAGACGTTTTTGGTACTCAATATCCACAAGGTCATAATAGTCTTTTCACTCTTCTGTGCACACTCGGCAAATGCAAGCACACGTAATGCACTCAGCTTCAAAACCATGTCGTCTTTTTCTGAAAAAGGAATACTTCTGACGTAGCTTTTAACAGTGCCGTGACAAGGCAGCCCCGTTCCCCCCAGTTGGGGGGGACGACCATTCGTAGGGGGCCTCATAATATATATTGTATTAGTAAGTTAGAGCCGTCTCTCTACCCTTGGCTTTTACTCTTCTGTTTTTTAGCCTCAATGCAGAACCGGTAGATTAAGCATGTAATATCATGATTCGTTAATTTCGAAAGCGAATTGCGGACGTTCGGACACCATAGCAGCATTTTGCAAAGTTGTGATTACGTCAGAAGAAGGTCAATTGTTCATTGTTAATAAAGTCTTGATCTTCCCCACTAACTTCGATGGCTTCGCCCTTGTGCGTTGAATTTCTCGGGGAAATTTACATCATAATGAATGCGCTGTGGAGTGTTGTGCAAGCAATCGCTTTGTAGTTGCGTACAGATAGAGAGAATAGATTTCTAGTTCAACGTTAAAAAAGTTTTCGTGAAAACTGCTTAAGACAGTTCATGTAAAGTTGAATGGAAGGAAGGCTGTTGTGTCAGTTTATTATATATATGTCTGTGAAGACTTTGTTATGACAGTCTAATTTAAAGTTTCGACCAGAAAAAAAACGGTATCTCGATAATCTCGATAAGTTTAACGCTCGCTTGCTAGATCTTAAAAAGCCTCTTCAGATTTAATCTCACTTGCTATATGTTATGATAAAGATGGATGGTGTCAGATTCCAATAAATTCGTTCTTATTAGAAGCGTGTGAGAAATTTCCAGACTGATGAGGACAGTGAAGGCAAAGGAAGTGTTGGGAAGCAGTTAGTTCTACGCACTGCTTCCACCTATAACCTTTTGGTGAAACCACTGAGTTGATTACATTGAGACTGGCTATCAGGGGGCTAATATGCAGCTGGCTCGAAAAAGCATGCAGCTGCATTAATGCTTACTGATATGAAAGGGCCCAACAGCCTTTCACACGGATTTGACTTTCAAGCTACCTCAGAAGTATTCCTTTTTTAAACTGCGTACTACCAATTAGCTAGCTGAAACTACTACGCTAAGCTATGTACAATAAACTCTTTAACCGTATCACGGTTCATCAACAAAGCTAGTGCGCTATAATGGAGTGAGCAGTTAGCACTCTAATGCCAAAGTCATTGAGATATTGGAAAAGGATTTACCACTGTTACGTAACAATTCATGTGAAGGCATTCCTGCCTTTCCAGCCGACAAATTAACCCAAGCAAAACATAGATTAATTTGACAACTTGGAGGCCCTCCCATAAACTAAGCTACGCCACCAGCTACTATCTTGTTGCAATTGAGTAGGGACAGCTTACTGTATGTAAATACAATATGATATAGCCAGTGGTGGAACTGATAAGAGGGCAGAAGGACAAATTGCCCCCATGGCAAGATAAAATGTAAAAGTCGTTCCCTCACTTAACTTATGTTTCGGTTTTAGTATACGTTTGGTTTTCAGTAGGTTGTTTTTGTATTTTTTTTCGGAGTGTTTCCCAGTGATTTAGGCTTTCAGTGTAGCCATCCACATCCGGATTCGCCAACATTTCTCAAAACATTTCTGAGTGTTGGTTAGTGGGCTCCATACAGTGGCCAATGGTCCCCTTTCAGGAACATTTTAACATTTTTGAATGCCCTCAGAGGACTTTTCATGTCCTCGGAGGACCTTTCATTTTTACGAAAAAGGACGACATGTCCTACAAAAAGACGACGCATCGTTGCCCTGCTTATTAATGGTACTCGTATGCGACCTGGGCGAAACTGAGTAAGGCAGGCGCAAAATCAAACAGTTACGAGTAGAGAAACAAACTAACGTGCTCTACGTATGTGGCTATACCTTGGCCTTGCATTCACTAGATCAGTGGTTCTTGACCAGGGGTACACGTACCCCTTGGGGGTACGAAGCACTAAAACAAGGGGTACGAAGCACCAAATTGTTTCTGGGATACACGCCCCGAAAATAAAAAAATGTGTTT
>JGI24158J21664_10001049_pt1 | contig 29317 bp, 19 predicted proteins | sample Ectturendosymbi3_FD_21664 | JGI IMG/M metagenome (IMG submission 21664)
AAGTTATGATCTAAAATAAACAAATTTATTAATTATCTAATTAGCTAATTAGTCAAATATTTTTACTAACTTACATCATAATTTTTGAACCCGAAATCCCATCAGGTCATCCAAAGTATCAAAAGACTCGTATTGTAGCCTAGTTTCCAGTAAAAACTTTAGCAAAATACTACCACCTAACGGTTAGCGCCCAGGGCCAGGCAAAGTGGGCCAAGGTGGCCTAAAAGTCCTCCACTTATGACGTCACTCACAAACAACCCGCACACCCAAGGAAAAAATATTTTTTCGAGTGCAGACTAGAAGACTTGTCGCGTCTTTTAACGCTTTGACCAGGTCCATAACCCAAACAGGAGCGGATATACTCCCACGCAAAGTCACGTGCGTTTAGGTGTTTTTTTCTGAAAATCCCCGAAAGCAGGCGGACGCCAAAGAGTAAAAAAAGTAAATTAACAATAATAACAAAGCCACCGCAGCGACCATACATCAACCGAATCAGTCGCAATAATTTATTTGCACAAGGAAACTAGTTTCCTTGAAGCTTGCTCATCTATAAAAATGGCATTGGAGACAGCTGTTGTATAACTGCATAGCTTTTGATATCATGTTAACACTTTTGATCCCAGGTGGTTTCCCTGCAGCAATATCCATGGGTACCGAGCAGTTTTGGTGGGAAATTCAAATGCCGTCTGCAGAAAGCAGATAATGCTAAGCATTTTCCAGGTTTAGGCTAAAACAGCAAACCTAGCAAACGTTTTGTTGCTTTTACACTAATTAATTGCCAACATATCAAATCAATTTCAAAACATTTTGGGCGACATACCACTGCAACAAGCCTGGGCCTACCAGAGCCACTTTTTTACAAAAGTTTCATTTTTTTGAGACAATAAAAGCTGCTATGCACTGGCATCAAGCAATAAAACTTTATCAACATGCCTAAATATGCATACAGAAACGTTTCTTAGTGCATTCTTACATGTTTTCCTACATTTGGCAGCATATCAAAGCACTTCCATCACCCAAATTACAGTCCTGGTCCAGTGGACATGGTCTCACCTAGGTGGACGAACTCAAAAGTACCATGCTTTTAAACAGCCTCTGAGCTACAAAGTGTTGGGATTCTCATTCCAAAACCTCATATTACATAAACTCAGCTGATGACCATAGACCACATTTTTAGACTACATAACACTGCGAAATTTGGATAAAAACGTAAATGTACTTTTCTGAAAACTTTTGGGATAGTAAAGACGTATATTTACGTCAGCTGGGAACAGTTAAACAAACTCAAACCATGCATATATATGTCGGCTGGTAGGGAAAGTGTTGTCACTGCCGTGTTGGCAGTAACCCTCCTCACTTACTCAGAAAATATAAAACTTTTTGGTGTTGAACTTGCACCTAAGAGTTGTCGAGCCGTGCACGAGCGCAGAATTACTCGACGCAACGAAACAAACAAAGAATCGTGCACGGCTACTTCTGGCAGCTCCTCAGTGCAGATTAGCCTTTACTCTGGAGCTGTTCAAATGCTTAAAAGACTCAGCAATTCTTGTAGTTTGCAATGAAAAAAAATGTTTGGTTTTGGGTTTTGGATTTTTTGTAAGTGATGTCATAAGTAGAGTACTTTTAGGCCACTTTGGGCCACTTCATTTGGCCTTGGGCTCAAACTGCTAGATGATAGTATTTTGTTGAAATCTTTATTGGATCTGAGTCTTTTGATACTTTGAATGACCTGCTAGGGTTTTGGGTTCAAAAGTTATGATCTAAAGTAAACAAAATAATTGATTAATCGCATAATTAGACAATAAATTAATTTGTTTATTTTAGATAATAAATTTTGAACCAGAAATGCTAGGAAGTTGATCAAAAATTCAAAAGACTTGGATTCTAGCCTAGTTTCCAATGAAAACTTCAGCGAAATACTTCGGTCTAGCAGTTGGGCCCTAGGCCAGGTAGGATGATCCAAAATCGCCAAAAACCTACCTCACTTATGATGTCACTCACAAAAAACCAAACATATTTTCATTGCAGACCAGAAGACTTGTCGAATATTTTGAGGGTTTGAACAGCTCTCTAGCATAATCGGTGGAGGAGCTATGTAGATGGTAACTGAAAACTGCTGGTTTTAGGCTGATTTCAAAGTAGAGATGTACTGTACCCTGGCAGTCAAGGTGTTAACATAAAAATCAAACTCTTATAATCTTCATTCTTTTCTACATGTTAAAAAAACTTGATACCATTTGAAAATTTTTGTTGAAGAAACTTCATACATTGTTTTCTCTCTGTCCTACTTTTATAAATTTTTACAAATTTGGTTGCAATTTTAATAAATTTAGATCATGTTTAATTCTGTATGTTTGTATCAGCCTATTTGAAAAAGTTTTTTTTTTTACTTTTCATGTTTTTGAATATGCTTCAGATATATATGATGCAGTTTAAACAAAAGCGAATACATTGAGGTGGATTTCTCAACTGTTTCGAAAAAACACATGCACATGGAGAAGCTCATGCTAAGAAACGAAACTATCAATAACATGATTGCAGAGCATACTAAAGTGAAAGTAAAAAGGCTTCATGAGGAAATACAAGTCTTAAAATTGAGTTCATGACCACGGGTGACAATAAATATAGGTTATAAGCTTTAATAGAAATAAATGAAAAGATAGAGACACTTAGCGTTTGCTAAAACTGCTTCTATCTGTTAAATTGTGAGAATTTCATCAACTACGATTAAATGTTGCACAAAACATGCAAAATTTCAGTCATAAACACATACCAATTTTTTTTGCACATGTCATGAACTGATCATTGTCAATTAACATTTTCAGTATGTAAATCAAAGTTTTTGCAGACCAATTTCAAATAAGAGTATGACAGCTTAAGTTCATTAAAATTGAAGTGCTCTACATTTTCTTTTTTCAAAGGATTCTACATAAGAGCTAAAATGCCTTGTGCTCTTCTGCACTGCTTTGTTTTCGTCTTGTGTTATATTAAATTCTCACATGGTGTTGACATTTTTCAACAGGCAAATGCCTATAATTAGTTACTCAAAGGAAATGTATTTCATAAAGCAAGTTCCTCCAGCTAATTTTATAATTAAAATGTTTTGACTGACTTGGTCATATGTGAGGCCATCAACAATGTTCTTAACACCTTCGGTGTGGATTGACATATACAGTCAACAGTATATATATTGGTCATTCGCTCAAATGTCTGTGCTGGGTGCAGAATGACATATATCTGTCATTCACCTTATGACTTGTGTATTGGTGCGAATAGCAATGCCATAACCTTTTTATACTTTTTTTTTGGAACAAAANTTTCCACAATATGTTTATAACAATTTTATTCTACATTTTTGTTAAAAAAAATATTACTGATAGAGGTATGCTTTTCTTTCATACTGGTGTAAATCTTATGAAAACTTTTAGAAGAACTATGTGAAATTACAGAAATAAATCTAGCTTAATGATAAACATGACATAAAAGAAATGCAGTGAATATGCTGTTACCTCTACATTAAAATTTTATTATGATTTTAATAGAGTGTGAAGATACTGAGCAAGTAATAGTTTTCTAAAATCATTTTTGACATAAACAACACTAGTTGTTCCTGCACAGTCTCAATAAACAAAAGATTGCCTATGATAATTTTTGGTATTGTTGAAAAGGTTTTAAGCCAACTTGAGACTTTGTATGATCTGTGACATAGAAATGTTCTGGTGAGTGTAGTGTTGCCATTGCCATCAGAAAGCCCAAGTGGCATGTGCGCAAAGCTTTACACTGTTGCAGCAAGCAACAATAGATATCACCGTATGTGATTAAACTGTTATTACTTGTTTGCGTCACTTACATACTGGTGCTTTTCATGATGCACATCACACAATTCAACAACACACCTACTAAGTGTTTGCAACAGTAGCATATCCTTATAATTATATCGCAAACCTGATAAAAACAGGTTGTGATATAGGTCTGTTTGATAGATTGTACCAAGAAATGTTACATCCAAAAAGATGCACCATGGTTCCTCTTCCTTTGTAACTGATATGTTCATGCAAAACAGTGATGGTGATAACAGATTAAAATCGGCGCAAACATGGAATATTTGACTATCATAAAGATTGTACAATATGTTTTGCAAAAGTTGTTTAGTTTTCCATAATTTTGATTTTAGACATGTTTTCCCAATTTACCAGTTTACAAACCTATATACAGCTACTGAAACATTTGTTGAAACCTGCAGCCATTGTTAGGTTTATGAAATTCTTTGAACTCCGACTATACACCGCTACAAAAACGTCTATTTGTGACTGAAGAACACTGAATAAAGTATGTAACCCTAAGCCTACAACCCTAAACCTGAAACCCTGAGCCTAAAACCCTAAACATGAAAACCTGTGGATTATGTGGATCACGAGTTGGAGAGTAATTAAGAATGTCTGTTGATCTGTCTAGTGATAATGTGTCTAAGGGATCTAATGCCAGGGTGTTTAGTTGTCTGTGTGATTAACTGTCTGGTGATTAAATGTGATAAATTGTCGAATGATCAGTGATAAATTGTTGAATGATTATATGGTGTGTGATTAAATGTCTGTGCTCCTATTAATGTTACTATTAACTATTTAAATGCTTCATGTTCTCCACACCTTGCCAGTTTAACATTGATTTGTTTTATGTACATCTATATATTTACTTGCTTGCAGTAAACAATGTCATGACTGCCTAAGCTGTTTAACCATTCTGATATGTCATTGAAATATAGATCATATGAATATCAATGCTGAAGTATGGGTGACATAGTTGAAGTAAAAATTTCTGAATCTAAATTTTTCTGAGTGACTGCATTGTGATACATGTGAAATCAATTTCTACAAAAATGTTATTTCATTGCTGAGAAGTCTGTTTTACATATATAGTACAGCTTGTATGAGAACAGTTATATATGTTTGATTGGGTTTTATGCATCTATTTCTTTTCTTTGTGCAATAGGTCTGCTGAACCTCAAAAAGTGTTAAGCCGCATTTCAACATTTTGTTCACAAGGTAACTTCCTGGAATGTCTTCATTTCTTGGATCAGGTTAGTATGTCACTAAAATGTGATCTAAATGTTTAATAAATAGTTGTTAAGTTTGTTAGAAGTGACATGGCCATTCATTACTCTGTGGCAAAAACATCAAATAATTACTTAGCAAGTAACGTGTAGCATTTAATTTACAATTTTATAAATTGTATACTTTAGCATTTAATTTTATAAGCATGATGTTTTTCAAAATAAGAAAAATATATTTTCAATGTTAACATCAGTTGTTAAATCATTGTTAGTCAGAAGACTGATATTATAGATGCAAAGTAACTTCTCCCATCACAGAACTTTGTAAACGTGTTGGGCTTCCTATGTTTTGTTATTATTTAAATTTCTTTTATGAGATGTTTGGTTTTTAATTGAAAAAGCTTGTAAAATAGCTTTTTTCAAAATTTGCATTGTTTGATGCAGATATTCTTGAGGATGAATAGTCACTGAGTTATCCAAACTTCAAACAAAAATTAGTTGCAGTTTTTCCTGTTCAGTTTATCCAATTTTTTTTTTCCAGGAATTGTCAGTTTTTGGATATCCCAAAGTTTGTTGTGAAGGTCATGTTGATCAAGTCACACTTGTCAACATAACACATGATCTTGTCCACACGTACAGACACTCTCTGCAAAAATGTTCAGATACACATGATTTTTTAAAAAATGCTGAAAGTGAAACTGCAAGGTTGCAGCATTTGCTGTCATATTCTAAGGTATGTTTCATTTCTCATACAAGCATATGATAGAGGTGCTGTATTACCAAAATCTTGCTTAAGTCAGTTGACCTGTACAGGTTTTAGGTATTGGAACCTGAGCTGTTAAATTGTCTTGGAGTTAAGCAGTTGCAGGTAGCAAAACTTGCGAGTCAAATGTGGAGACCTGTTTTTTTTGTTTGGTAGTTCTGCATTGTCAGCTAGCCCATATGTTATTTGTATTTGTCCTATTCTTAAACACTTTTTAGTATGAGCTTCATAATGCAAATCTGTATTGTTTCAATACAAAGAAAATACTCACTAAAACCTTTTTTACGATCTACATCCTATGCACTTGCTAGCATACGTAGAGGTCGTTGGGCCAAGACTAACCAAAACTTTTTTATTTGCTGTGAATTGTGTAGCAGGTGTAAGTTGGCCTGGTTCGAAGGTTTAACATAATAGAAACTAATCACTTCTATTGATTTTCTTTTGAACTAAGTTTAGGCAGTGGGGTTGGTAATGATGGCAATGCCTTTAGACCACAGGTGACGAACCTATTTGCTATTGCAGGCCACTTTGTCAGTTACCGTTGAGCAAACGGGCCGCACAACTTTGAGTCATACTGTGAAACCTGTTAAAAACGAAAAAATTTTCACCAATCACAAAGATTATAAGCGGGTCAAAGAAAGTTCAAGACTGCTGGTCTCGCCTGAATGCTTCGCGGGCCGCACGAAATTCTTTTGCGTGCCGCATGTTTGTCACCTGCTTTAGACCAAAACCTATCTTACAGCGGTAGGATTCCATTACCAAGGTGTAATTATAAGTTATGTCTTATTTTTTTACTCAATATGTTAACCAGACACGGGCAAACTATGGCTTGTAGAGCTTCTTGCTTTCTTATCTGCTCTGGTGAACTTGTCCAAATTATATTAATAGAGTTATTCACTTTTTACATCTCATATTAGTTTGCAATTGCACAAACAATCCTTCCATCTGCATCTAATCCAGCCTGCTGTCAAATTTTCGAATCCAACATCCCCACGAGTGAAAATTTAGCCCACTCCTGCTGTAGACAAAAGACTTCACTGTTAACAGGTTGATGAATGCATTTGAAGTATAATTTTAAATACCTGGGTTTGTGAAAGTAAGAAGGCCATGATGTCAATGAGACTTGGTTGAAAAAATTTTAAACCTTGGTCAATCTCATTTCGTTAGCAGTAAAAAGCTTTTGCATTTTTCCTATGATCAGAATTGACACTTTAGTGAAAGCAGTGCCTAGTCTTGTCCGGACTTAAAATCCTTCTGATGTAGGCGGTGTTTTAAAATTGAAAATAATCACACCAGACGTTTCATTTATATGCCAGTGAACAGTGAATAAAAACTGTTTGCACTACTGTTTGGTGATCTTACATAAGGTAAGCTCATTTAACAATGGAATGTTACGTGATTGTAAGATCTGCAAAAAAAATTGCATTTGTGCCTTGAAATCGGTTCATATTTATCCAAAGTAGACATGCTAATTGAGGTCAAACCGTTTCAACAGGAAGCGAAAGTAATTTGTGTTATGTCCTTGGTGTGCCGATCAATTTCCATTTTGACCCTCGTTTCGATTTTTCACGTAGGTTTTAACAAAGAGTTTCGTTGTGCGCGATACTTTGCGAAATTGCGAAAGGACTGAAACGTTGTGAAAAATATTTGCTGAGCATCTGGCGAGTTAATATTCCGGTGCTCATCATAATTTAATGAACATAGAATTTGAGGTAATTCTTGAAAAACAAGAGTACTTCAATTAGCTTCAGTTTTTGACAGTTTCTTGAGAGACACCGTAAAATATTCATTGACCGTTATTACAAAAAAACATGAACTGCGATGAAGCGTAAGCAGAGCTGTGAGTGTGCCGCAGTGCTTATTATTAAAGGTTGATAAATAATAAATTATTTCTACCACAGGTTTTTGGTGTTGTCTAAATCAGTTGGCTTGCGAAATAGCCCAAGAAGCTCTGATTTTACAGGAGGATTTAGCCAGCAAAGCCCGAGAGCTAAAAACAAAATCCCTGGAGGAATCACATTTAAATCAAAGGGTTGAAACCCTGAAGAAAAAACTAAAGTCCGAACAAGAGAGGTGTCGTCGACTAACTGCTGATATGGTCAGCAGGGATACCCAGTTTAAACACGAGAAGAAAAAGACCAACCAGGAAATTGAAAAGCTTCAAGCTAAACTTCACCAGCTACTCCAAGTGAGGTTGTTTTGGAATTCGTGCTTAGTTCTGCAATAATACTTGCTACGCATTTCATCGCCGATTTCTGGCTAAAGTTTTTGCTCTCTGCACTTAAAATCTGAGTGGCAGGTTTGCAAGGGCAAGACCCTGGGGAAGCCCCCAATAACTGGGGAAACATGCCGCATACCCCGCCCTACGTGCAGCTCATCATCACTTCTGCAGGTCTCTGCACCTGTTGTCATTAGTTCCGCCTACGTGTATATGCAACGCTTATGTTCAAGCGTTTAGAATAGGAAGTCGTATTTAGATAGAGAACGGCAGTTGTGAAATGTCAGGAGTTTTGAACTGCAAAGTTGCCACTACATTCAAATGTACCTGAAACATTATATTTCCAATCGTCCTTTCGAGATGCACCGCATCTCCATTTTTCCTCAGTCGAGCCGTTTTTCGAAACTGCTCCTCACGGCCTGTCGCTGAAGTGGACTTGCCGCAAACCCCTAATTTTGTTTGCAGAAAGGCTGTTGTGTGAACCCTGACTGAGTTGAATCTGCCGTGGCTGTAAAATGTTCAGCGAAAGTGGAAATTCTCTAAAAATTTATATGTTCGGGAACCTTGATCGTTTCGCATTATTTTCCCGTTCTGTTAAATGTTTCATCCATTTTGTTGTCCTAGGACAAACGGCAAGAACGGATGGTCGGTATCGATATACTTAATTCTTTGCAAAGAACGGATGGTAAGCGAGGAAGGTGGAATACCGACAAATCGAAAAAAAAGTATGTTTTATTCGTACCGGAGAACATAAGGCTTTAACTGTGGCACCATTACGCCATAATCATCGTCTAAATTAAAAAGGAAGAGTTAGTTAGGCTTCAAATCCGCAACTACCAATGTGAAGTTTGTTTTCGAAATGTTGCCCAGATGACTGGTTCGACAAAGGTTCAAATGTTGTTTCTGTTCTTGCAGTAGCGAGCAAGACATGTACCGGTTGATCATCACCAACTACGAAGACACGCAGAAGCAGCTGCTCAAGGAAAACGCCGAAATGCGCGGCTACCTGAAACAAATGCAAAACGAACTGATAACTGCTCTCAATGAGAAACCGCCGACTACAGGTCATTGTGTTTGCCAGGTTCCAGTTGCTCGAAGTCAGTAATTTTCAACCTTTTTTGAGTCAGAGCACGTAGTTTGCAATGGAAATATCTTGTGCCACACCCCTAGCGAAACATGTTGCAAATGACACTCTGTATACAGTACATATGATCACAATGTAGTTTCTTAGTATATTGATACTTTCTCAGTGTGAAACGTGGGCAGTTGTGTAGATGAACTCAAAGCCGATATCCTGTCTGGAAGGCGTTTGCAACTCATTACGTGAAATGGAAAACTGTTCGTAAAAATATTTTGGTAAAGAAGAATATTAAGGCTAATTGAGTGAAATTGGATAATTCACCACGGCGCACTTGACAATTTCTTACGACATACTCATCTGCCGTGGCACAGTGTTTGAAAATTGCTGGAATAAACTCATGCATATACTGTAGTTCTGGCACAGGNAGCAACATGAAGTTGCTGTCAGAGCAGTTTTGATTAAAAGCGACTTTCGTGTAAGTGTTGCACCACAAGGTGTAAGCATTTTGTGATTAGCAACTTTGTTCCGTTGCCGAGATACTGGACGAAGATGTAGTTCCATTGCTACAACGGTAAATGAGCAACGATGGTTGGATTTCAAATCAGGAAAATGCAGATTTGTTGGTCAAACCATTCAGTAATTTTTTGGTTTAGTGTTCGTGGCTTTCCTCGTGTCTACGCAAGTTTAGCGAATGTTACTCTTTTGTTTTCTTTCACCTTATGGCTATTATTGTTTTCAAAACTTTTTTCTGATAAAGCGTATAAACATCGAATTTTGGTTTTAAGTTTCGAATACGTAGGTAGGGTAAATTCCTGTAACGCCTTGTCTTAAAGGGCTCATCAGTTAAAGCTGCCACATATTTCCAGCGCAACCTTACTCCTCACTCAAGGTTATGCTGTGCGTGCATTCTGAGCAACGTTTGCATCACAGAAGATTTCAGATTGGGTTTTGTTTGCTAATGACAGTCACAACTTGCAATCACAAAAGCCATTTGCCGCGCTGTGCCAGGTTTTTCAGTTTGATGTTTGCACAGCGATAGAGTGCTATCAATGCCTGTTGTGTTGTGATGTTCTTTACATCACGGGTTTGGGTGGAAACCCGACTTAAGCTGTCATGGTCATTGCGCGTCTGCTTTTGACGGGGCTTTTTCATTTAAATTATTTTCCTTTGGTATGGTATATGTTTGCTTCTACTTCTCTCTTGGTTGTTAAGGTTAATGATAAATGAAACTGTTTTGGAGATTTTTGATGCCTCTGTTCTGAACGAGATGATTAATGCGTTCTTTTTTTAGATAAAAGATGTGAGGGTACCTGTTAGATAAATACCTGAAGCTATGCAGCATGGTACCTTTCCAGTGAAAACACGTTACCACCCGATGCACGACTGTAGGATCAAATGGTTACTTGCAACTTGGAAGTACGAAACTCCAGTTCACGCTGTTCAGTTTTCCATCTGCAGTTTTCTGAGAAAGTTAATCCAACTGCGTTTCTAAAACCGTTGTGCAAGCAATTATCGGGCGGATAAAAATTAGTTTATTGGCTATCACCTTTTTTCATTAGGATTGAGTGACGATTTCAAATAACCACGAAAAATTGCGCTGAAGTCGTGGCGTTGTATTCTCCGTAATTTCAGGAGCGAACATCTGTTGAATAAAATCTTGCAAGAATTTTTCATCATGTCATAACTTTACGCTAGGTTAGGATAGTGAACTGCAAGTTTGCCACATAAACGAAAATGCGTGAAGTTAAAAATACCTGGCGAACCTCGGCAAAGGATCACGGCCCTTGCTTTAAATGCTATACTTTAATAAATTTCCACTCTCACTGGGTTGTCTCTTTGTGCTCTGCAGCGGTATTTAGTAATTTTCAATTGATTTGATGTTATTCGCCCGAAATACTCCACACTTGATCAGTTTGAACCTTCTGTGTAGCTGAAAAATACCCAACTACGGTATCAGTGATTTCTAAACACTCGTGTGCATGCGTCTTCGGGCATCTCGAGGTTTTTCGATTGACTGAATTTCATCATTAGGATGGTAAGCACGTATGAAATTTATTTATTACCTATGTGCATCAATTGACATGATGAAAACGCACAACTTTTGTTTACTTACAAACTCTAAATACGACAGCCACTGCTCACTGAATTGTTTTTTTAGAGAGGTCGTGTTTAAGTGAAAGTGGAGACAACACATCGCAACCTTGCGGAAGAACAGATGCCATTCAAGACGATGTTTTCACCGACGTACGATTGTTTTTTTTTATCTATTTATTTATCTTACTTCAATGAAAATGAAACAGTGAAGTTAATTCATACCGCTTATTTTATTGGCTTATATCAAAGGACTGAAAATGAGTGCAGTTGATTTCTACTGATCAATTTGGACTTGTTGGTCGCTTTAGTTTATGCCAGGGCTTCCCAAGCTGGGTTACATGTGCCCCTAGGGCAGGTTTTTTTGAGGAAAATGTTAGGTACCCGGTATGGACCTGTAGGGACCCGATTTTCAATTCTAGGGACCCGATTCGGGTCCCTAAAACACCTTAAAAAAAACCTGCCTTAGGGGTACATTTGCCTATCTAAAGGGGTACATTCAAGGTTAGCAACAGAAGAAAAAATATATTATATATTATTTGTTTCCAAAGATTTATACATATATCAGTTAATATTATTTTCAAAAATCATTATATGCGTATTGTTAAATATATCTATCATCAGTCATAATAAATATTTGTGAAAAGTCGATTAATTTTACAGAACTTTTAGATAAAGTTCAATTAAAAATTCAGTGGATTTTTGTCATTTTACCCAGCCTTTTTGTCACAAGGAATTTTAAGTGTACATGCTCATTTGTCGAAATACTGAAGGGGTACATGGTCAGAAAAAGTTGGGAACCCCTGGTTTGTACCAAAGCTTTGTCGCTTCAGTTGTACCAAATTTGGACTCGTTGGTCGCTTTAGTTTATGTCTAGCGTTGGTGGTCACCAAAGCTTTGTGATTGTCCCAAAGTTAATGTCATTGAATACGTTTCATTACAGCCTGATGGGTCGCCCGAAGCGCCCGACAATCACCCCATGTCAGAGGGTGTGTTTGACATGCCGTACGCTATCGTGCAAGCTGACATCGAGAACAGCATTTCTTCCAAGTGGAAGGCCTTGAAAAAGGAATTCACCAAAGAAAAGAAACAAACGGTTGAGAAAAACAAGTGGCAAGGTAAGCCACCTTGGTTACTTGGCATCGTGGAACTATTTTTCGGCTTTAGAAGGACCGACATGCCAAAACTAAGTTCATGGAACTAAAAGATGTTGTGCTGTTCTGTCAAAATAATTGTGTGTAAGAATATTCGTAGGTGTTTATTTTTTACAATGCGCTGAAATTCCACGACCATTCGAATGGGTAAGTTGTATAGGGCTTTGCTCGCATTGTTAACGCCACATCATGCAGTGTGGTTAGTGGACATTCTAACAGGCTAGCAGAGGGGTCAATAGCCGCTGGCTATACTTATTCTGCAATGCTTGAAACATTGCCTTTTCACATTATCTTTTTTCTATCTTGGCGCGAAAAATACTTGTAGTATGGTTTTGTTTGGATCGTTTTTCAGTCTCTGCGATCGCATTCGGTGTTTGCGAGTTTGAAACTAAAGTGTTGGGAAAAAGTTGATATGCAAGGTCTGTCATGATTGTCAAGAACAACTGCCTGGCCAGTGTATCCAACAGTGCCGTGTGTGCCTAAGGTTTTCAAAAGTTTTATTCAATAAGCTTGAGACCATCATTACATAGCAAAACATCTGCGAGGAGTTGCATAAAATTTCAGCCCAATTGAAGGGAAGATGGCCCTTACTTAATCAAAGTAATGCGAACGTCCCTTTTACTGAGATCTGTAACCCCGTTATATTGAAGATGCCAGAATAGAGTCCCTCATCGTGAAAACGTGCGTGGCGCCACATGTTTGAGCGCTGTGAGCCATGCTTTTTTGCTCTGATATTGTGCAACATTGACATTTATTGATGGTGGTCCTTGTGACGAAACAAACGAATAAACATCCCAGGCGGTTGTTTCTTTCCTATCTTGCCACATGCGGTTTCTGAGTTTAAGACCAAGTAGCATTGCTCACACGTTCATGCGTTCACTTCAGCGCATCCGCCAACACTGTCTGAACCAGGGAGCTTGAACTTTTTTGTGCTTCGAACCCGGGCAGAGTTCTTAAGAGACTTCGGGTCTCTTCGCACAAAATGTTTGACACCAGCGCACCAGGGTTCAAGACGAAACAAGTTTTGTTGTATGGCTCGAAGTATACAACGAATTTTCTTGGCGTTGCAAACAGACACACATAAATCAACTTCCATAGTTGTGTAAACAAGTATACACAGGCAAATTTAGTCGAGATATAAAGATGTAATCGAAGTAAAAATGCACAGATCAATTTTCAGGGTCACCTAACAAGGGCTTCACAAAATGCCTATGCCCGATCAGATTAAAGCTCGAAATAAAATGAAAATTTTTAAACTGTTTTCGCGCAGTACTCTCAAAGGTGCTGCTTACCCTATTTTTTAATCGTTTATTTCGTAAAGAGCTTCAAAACGCAGCAGCAGCAGAATGGCTATAACTGCTGTGGTCGATAAACGCAAACAGCGCAATGTGCTAGTAGTGCCTGGTTGACGGGATTTGTTTGACAGCAAACAAACTAATGGTGTTGGGGTTGGCCGCACAGAAAGCAACGTGTCATTCAGTTTGGTGGAACGACTTTTTTTGGTATTAACCAGGTCCTGCTTTTGTTCTGCACGATATTGTTGAAGCTATTTTGTAGATCATGGAATCCGCCAGGACAATACTGCCCCACCCGGCGGGAACGTCGCGCCGTCTGTCTCGCCCTTCAAAAATGGCGTCCTGATACCCTGTTGTGTTCCTTGATCCCTGTTTTAGACGTTGCTTCAATGTTTTCCGGTCGCACGATGGCGTAATCCTTTTGTCCCCGGGTTCCACGTCACTAAATCGAATGATGCCGTGAGCTTAATGCGCTTACGTCGGTTAATGGATTGCAATTAGGTGAACGCAGCGCACTAAGATGGATAGCTGCGCCACGCCGCGGCCACATCCTTGAACGGACCGTTAATCCCAAGATGTTTTCGAAACCCTGTATCGCTCACTGGTGAAGCTTTTGCTTCCATGAAACAGAAATGCCATCTGCTGGGCATTTTCGTTTTTGTCCGTCACAGGTCCCTGAACTGTAATTTTGATCTTGCGTACTTAGCGAGCTGATCGTATTAAAGTTGAAAGTTGTTGTGTCCTAACAAATTGCCAGCGTCCAGACCGAAATTACCAGTGTCGTTGTCATAGGTAACATTCCGTGCTGCGCTTATTAAGCGCTTGGGGTCGGTTTGCAATTGTCATCATTTGTTTTTTCATTGTGAAATTTGATCTTTGATGAGAAACAAAAGAGTGTCTTGCAAATGATTACGCACCAAGCTTGATATCGTCTTGAACGCGTTTCGAATTGACATCCGGGTCAACTTTGTACAAACAAGTCAAATGCGTCGTCGACGTATTGACCTGCTATTTTTAAAAGGCAAGCTACCGTCTGCGCACGCGAAAAGAGCCCATGTTGTTCGGCGCTCTGACAGTCATTGAACCTGGCCGTGAGGATTCGAGATACCTCAATAACGCCCCCCCCCGCACCTGCCTGTGGCGTAGTTTCGCCTACATTTGAAATTTTATTGGACTCACCGCGTCGTCTTTTTTTGCTTCAGAAAAAATGAATGGTTATGAGCGAATGATTGAAGAGCAGCAGCGAGTGATCGATTATCTTACGACAAATCAAGGTGTGCTGATGTTTTATTCAAAGGTTCTTGTGCTCAGAATTGTGATATTTGCTTATTCGTGTTCTTTTGGTTCGAACTGGTTACTTATTTACTTGTTTTTATTGCCTTTGCATGAATTTATTGCTTTTGCATGACCGCAGAATGTGAACTCTCATGTACTCTCACACACCACCTGCAGTGGGCTTTAGAAAAAGAACCTAAACGTCGCATCTTGCGAAGGCAACAAATTGTTGACATCTTTTTTTGTGACATCTGCCTTGGACTAATCACAGGTAGTTTCTTTGCAGGCAATGAGCCGCCAGACAATCCTCATCTCAAAAATTCATATTTCCTTGAAGAGGAAGCTGAGCTTGAAAAGAAAAGGAATCTTTTCGAACAGGAACGCGCGGCTTTCGAACAGGTGGAGAAAATTCATCAAAACTACATTGCGATTTGTTTCGTATCCGCAACTGTTTAGTCTGAGTTGCTTCAAACAGTCGAAGTTCCAAAAACTGAGCAAGCGCACATGACATGGAATTTTAAGAGATTGTGTCCTGAAGCCCTTTTGTGTCCATTTGTTGCCAAGAGCAGTTTCAAAAATTGCAATGCATTGCTCGTGAATCAACTGTACCTAGAGCAATCTACATTTGATGCATTGCCAAGATTTACTATCAAAACAAAAACACATGCTCTGCAACATTGCAATGCTTCCATATTTGTTGAAACGTTACGAAGAGTGTTAAACGTTTATCAAAATTTTCTGCGTCTTCATTTCAATTGCTGTGCAGCGCACTTGTCGATAACAAGAAGTGCGACAATTTCCAACCATCCCACTATCGTCAGCATCGGATTTACAGAATGGCAATAAAAATGGCCATTGACGCCTGACCATGGTTTTTGCGTGTCGTAATTGCTAAAACAGACATGTCTCGCAAGCCGCACCCCCTGCGTGCATAGTTCAGTACACTGCTGTAAAGCCACGGTGCTGTGCATCGTTTCACATACTGTATTTTAAGGAAACCGACGGCCAGCAATCGAATTTTGAAGCATGCTTGTTAGTCTCATAGCAGATGCTTGGCATGACGAAATACTTCGAGTTCTTTCCTGTCTAAAATTCCCTAACTTGGAGTGTGCTTAGCGGCTGTGAAAAACCCCATGCCAAGGTGTGGTCCTGCTTCAGACTGATCTTGAGTACGAATTCGCCTTTTTTCTATCAGTCCCAGATAGAAAACTTACCTGGGAATTCGCTTTCGCATGCCTAGCGATGGTGAACCAACGCACACGGTTGGTTAGCCCGGGCGACATCGTGCGGATTCAGTTAAATCCCAGTTTTTGGGATTTCTAAAGTATTTCATCAAAATATCTGGGACCGATAGGAAGAAGGCGAATTCCTCGGTCAGTGTGTCTTAAAATTTCTTCAAGAAGTGTTTTTCTTCACATACGAAGGGCCGTGGCGCTGATGGGTTTTCGACGAATTACTGCAAATCAAAAGCGTTGACGCACTTTGAAAGCTGTTGTTATCTCAGGAGCGCAAGACCTACACGGAAGCTCTGCTCGAGCTCGGCCGAGATCGAGAGAGCTTCGAACGCGAAAAAGGTTTGTGGATGACGAAGAAGTTCATGCAGCTCACTCCGTTGCGAGGTTTGTACAATGCAGAGAGTAATCGCTGATTGTCCTCGTCATGCCTGAATGCATCTTCCCACACCGCTGCAAGGCGAAGTCATGGACTTGATAAATTTTTGCTCTTAATAAACTGGCGTCAATATTGTTTTGTAGAAAGGTATAATGTTGCAATTGTAACCTGAAGTGTTCTTTATTTGCGGGTAGGTCCAACGCCCGCTTCGTCTTATTAAGTCGCTTGTGTTGAAGGTGGGTAAGTGGCAGTGGCGTGCAGAGGGGGGGGGGCGACGACCCCGGGCATCCAAGGCAGGAGGGCATCCAAAGGGTGAAATTACAAAAGTAAAAATGCTGTAACTTGATTATTTTTCCTATTGTAAGTCTAGTAATGCATGCTGAATGGATTTAATTTAGCGAAACTTGTTTTGTTGTCAACATAAATTTTTCCGTATTCAAATGCCAGTGATTTTCAGCTTCCTGATTATAATGGTCTTTTACTCCAGGTGTGCGGCGCACGCCCGATCAAACTGATAGCGACGTCAGTTGTTCCAGATCGTGCGATCAAGGGAAAATCACAAAAAAGGATTGAAAAAAGTTTTACTGTGTTAAGTGGGCCTTTCAGAACGGGTGACTTTTTTGTTTGGGTCTAATTACATCAACGCTGAAGATAATTATGAACGTTTAATTGATTTCTGAGTCAAATTTCAAAACTGCCCAATTTCAACGTGCTTGATTTACCTGATTTTATGATGCATCACTGGTTTCCCGTTTCGTTTTTGTGCTAACACAGCCGCACACCTGTGCTTGCAATATGTGCTTCGTTTCGAGCTTCATCATTAATTGGCATTTCAGGCGGATTGATCATAATGGCTCACAAAAGTCATTATCTGTTCTTTTTACTTAGTAATTGTACATATAACAACAACAACATAATAAAAAACGAAAATTTTCTTGCGTACTTTATGCGCATACTCAATTCTTGTGTAATTTGCAAGTTTCAAACTGTCAACCCTGGGTGTCCGCCATCCCAGCCGCATACCTTCGGATCGACTTCTGTTCGACGAGACATTCGCGCAGCCTTGTATTTTTGCAGTTGTGAACTGCGCTGACGCAGCATTGAGTGTGTTCTACTTCCCTGTTTTAACGCGTTGCCGGATATTTTTGCAGCTATGAACAGCTCTGTCTTAGGACACCGCTGATAATTTATGTTCACTGCAGTGACAAATTGTAGCCTACAACAGCGAGTAAAGAGAGTGCGTGTAGATTAATATGCACAGGGACGCCGGAAGATGGAGGCATGGTGGGGGCATCCCTCTGTCCTTTCAAAAGGGGAGCAACGGGGGGCGGAGATGCCTTTTCATCATACGTTTAGGAGCATGGGAATTTTTGGTGTGGCGAATGATTTTTGCCCGAATTTCCCCAAACTTTCACGAAAAGTTTTTTGTGCAACATTTGTACACAAGTTCTCGCCCACGAAGATCATGAAGACTTTTTGGTGTGACCTCCAAAAAAGGTCTTCATGTGATTTTCTGCAAACCTTGGGTGCCATGTTTTGAAGTCAAGCAAGGTTGGGCGCCATTATCACGCGGATTTTCAGGGATGTTTCCCAAATTTTCAGCAAATGGAAACTTTTGGGGGTGCGCTTGATCCCCACCTCCAACAAGCACCACTGTTTTTCATAACAGTATCATAGGTAATTTCGTAGTTTATCAAGATCGACTTGAAACATAGTCATTGCAGCTTTTCGAGTACCCAGAAAATTCAGAATGATTTTCTATAACTTCTGTTATTATTTTTGAGGTCAACATTGATGATGAGCAGAAACAAACACTATTGGTAACGATTTTTTTGTTTTTCATAAGTTTCCGTTGCCCTAAAATGTTTTCCTGCTCCCCCTGCCCTACCCCTGCTCCCCCTGCCCTACCCCTGCTCCCCCTGCCTCCCCTGCCTGCCGCTGCTCCGGCGCCGCTAAATATGCATGTTGTGTCAGTAAACTTCGCCAAAACGTTGCATGCAAACCTGAATATGACGTCACATTGTGACGTCACAAACAGCGTATAATCCAGTAACAATGACCACCATACACCACTGCTCAATACTAGAATTTGGTAGGGGGGCATCCAATCAAGCAATCGCCCCGGGGATCACCAGACCTCTGCACGCCACTGGTAGGTGGACTTTTGCTCTTGTGTGGGTTTTCAGCTTAGCAAGTGCAGCAGACGACGTCATGTCGGAATGTTACCCGCGATGTTAAAGTTTTAACGAACAGCAGTGAATGTGAATATTCATCAAGATTGTGTTGTTTGTTTTGTACCGATGCAAGCAAAATAATAAATAATCGCTTTAAACGACTGACCCTGGATTTAATGATTTCGGAATCGAACTTTGTTTTTCGTCAAAGTCCACGGCATCCCAACCTCAATTCAACGCGCCCTCACCCTCCCTGCCCCCCTCCGCTAAAGGACACACATGCTCCAGTACGCTTGATTGCCTTCATTATTCTTTCAACAGTTCTGCGCAAGAGAATAGCGATACCGACTTAGTGCAGTCGGCGCCTCAAAAAGAGCAAAGAACACTTGCAACACAGTTCTCTGCAAAGACTGATATTTCAAACTTATTGTAAATTTTCCGACAGGCGGTGAAAGAAAACAGAAATCCTCGTCGCCAGTCGCTGCGCACCTTTCCAAGAACGGATGTTTATCGTCGAGTTGGAATGGCAGCCCAAGCAAGGTTAGCTGTTTAGCTTGACAATTGCATTTTTGCGCAGCACCAATGTTGTGCCTTCTCATTTACGCGCTGATGCAATCGCTAAAAATTCGAGTGTTTTCCTCCAAACGTGCAATGGAAAATGCCTGACTGGTCTTGGCAACCATTTCTAGGTTTGCTGGAAGCTTTCATTGGGCTCTGCTTTCATCTTTTTGCGGTGATTCAAACTCGCACACGTCTATGTCCAAGTAACTAGTCGCCACAACGGTGAAGGGTTTGAATCCGTCAGCAATTTTTTAAATAGGAAATCGATTTTACGTAACGCTACGGTCTTGGCAAATAGACATTTTCTTGTCGGGTGCATCTGCCTACACATCAATACTGCAAACATGGCACTGTTTGAATTACCAGAAAATCAATTTACAGCACAACGTGTAGCCGATGAAAACCATTCAAACAGATCATACGAAACGCGACATGTATCTTCGCGCACAGTCAGTTCTTGCGCAATTTCATGGCAATAAATCAAATGTGATTATTCGCACAGCGGTGCTTGAACTGGTCTGACGGCGAGTCAGGGGATATTGACAAGTCAGACTCCCCCAGCATGACGCCGCATGGACTCAACGAAACTTACTTGGCCCGCACGATCCCGGTCGATGCCCATTCATCAGACTCGCAAGCGAGGTAAGGTAATGTTAATCTTTGGACGGTCGCCAACCGCTATATCGAGGGCGTTTGATTATATATATATATGTTGTTTTTGGAAGACACTGTCAACTTAAGATTTTTCAATTTAATCGCATACTTACTCAAACCGTGGTGGAAAAAGCAGAGAAAACAACCAGTTTTATCAGATTAGTGGTGATGTGATCGCCTTTCAGTAATTTTCGTTTTGTTTTGATCTCCTTTCCACCAAAGAAACGTTGAAGAAATCACAGTGGTCTTTCGTAACCAAACCTCTATCCTGCAATGTTGCGCACCGTCGAAATCGGACAGTTTTTGACCAAACCTAAGCTGATTCGAAATCGGTGAGAAACGTCGCAAACCCTCGTTCATCACTGTCCACTTAGTTCTAGCACGCAACGGAAGGAGATATTGTTGTTTTTCGTTCGCTGACCAAAAGGTTCACTTTCAGGTCAAGTCGGGCGTCGCGCGAAAGCTCCAGTCCTTTGACTCCTCCCACGAGGAGAACCGCGGCCCTGCGTTCCTCCTCATCGACGTCGATGCCATCCTCCCCTTCAACAGTAGACCTTTACCGCGTCCTTGGCATCCGGCACCGGGACAAGGAGAACGCCGATGACAAGTAAGGCACTTTGCGTGCGTTGCTTCACCACCACTAACCGTGCGGTTCTTCACCCTTTGCATGCCGCACAACGCATTTTGCACCTGCACGCTGTCTGCCACGATCACGATTCAGTTGCGTTTTGTTTTGTAAGCATCTTGTTGCGACTTTTTGCAAAGGGATTTGAATCATTTTACGGAGTCTTGTTGCCAGGGTGATTTGAATTATTTTACGGAGTCTTGTTGCCAGGGTGATTTGAATTATTTTACGGAGTGTTTCCGCTGAACTTTGTGCGAAACCTCTCGATAACGTCATCGGTTTTCAAACTTACTCCCGAGGCTTTTGTAATTCTGAACTTTCCAACGACCGGAGAAACACTATTTTTAGGGTGTTTGGGAAAGTAAGGAAAGTTGCACGAATGACCTTATCGTTTCTTGCAAAGCTATCTTCATTTAATTTTGTCACGATCCACGACCTCAGCACCACAGATACAACTATCGTCGTTGTGTAGCTGACTCAGTAATGATCCGAACAGTAGTCTGTAGCAAGCTTGAATCGTTAATGCCGAGGTCAGCGGCCCACCTGCGATAGATTCTGCTCCGTCATATGCTGACAAATCGAACGCAACTATGACGAAGACCAACCGCAGTGAAATCCTGGGTTGTTTGAGGGCATATTTTATCTTAATTCTTCCGGCTTAGCTGCATAATTGCAAAGTAGGATCAGTTGAGTCGAACCTGAGCAAAACTTGGTTAAAGAGATATTGAAAAAAACGAGTGGAATTNTGTGTTNAACCACCTGCCAGTTNCCCCCCCNTTCCTGTTTGGTTTACCTACAAATCTTACCTTTTAGCTTTGGGTCTGGACCTGGGTTTTTCNTTCGGTCATAGACCGAAACGTTTTTAAAATGACCGAAAAATTGGGTCATTTCGGTCAGAATGTCTGAAAATGCAGGCTAATGAATACTGCTACGGCGAGTTTTAATACAACTGTGAGACAAATGACCGAAATGTCTCAGCGAAAAAAAACAGGTCTGGACCACGATGTTGATTGGGCGTTCTTACTGGCGTGCAAGCGGCACGTACAGCAAATAAATCGCTGCCGACGTACATCAGCTGCAAATGACTTCTGAATAATCTGAAGGTGCGCTGAACATATAATGGTATTGTTAGTACAAACAAAAAATACGTAACACAAACGCAGTGGNAATATCTGTACAAAAAATCTTCCTAACGGCTCGCATGCTACAATTGCCTTGTGGGNCAGTTAAAATTTAACACTTACCGTTTGTAGTGCAGTTGCTGCTCAACTAATTGGTTTTCTAAGCAATCGTAGGCTTCCTATTACTAACCATGCATCGTGCTCGTTGTTTGTCAAGCTCTGTCTTCACGCCGATCGGCGGACGACGCGATCTCCTTCGTGTCTTGCCACGCTCGAGCATGAGTGAAAATAACCTGTCGTCGAGAAGGGACGACGCGGCTGCACGCGCTCCACACCCGCGCTCATCCCAGAGCAGCGATTGCCGCGTGACGGCGCGCAGGAGTCCCGACGGATCGTACTGTGATTGACCCGCGCCGCTGGGAGCTTGCCACGAGCTAGAACGTTGGCATGCCAAGCGAGCGATGCATCGCAAACCTGCCGCTTCGAACTCACTGCTGGCTAAGCACTAGTGGTCAGCTTTATGCTTCTTTAAAAGTTTTGCGCAGTTTTTCCGAAAGTGCGTTGCGTATCGAACTCGTTTTCGTCCAAAAGGTGCAATTGTAGTTAAAATGGCGTTTCGCTGCTACTAGTATTTGACCGACCTTGCTTATGTTAAATGTCCTCTGTACGTTGTCCGCCGTAGTGGCGGAATTAGTTTCTTTTATGCAGTGTTACCTTTGCCGCGTGTTCCTAACCGGAATCAGCGACTGTTTTGAGTTACTGACCTTAATGCACGCTCCACTATGCATGCTGGCTGTTCACTGCTTGTAGTGCTTTTGACATTAGTGCTTGTGTGCTTGCTCACGTTAGAACGTAACGTCCAACGCGCCAAGTTTTGATGCCCATGCAGTGCAATCATCGAAACTAATTGATATGAGTGAGTAATCCGAAAAATTTTATTTTATAGGTTTGTTTTTAAACGAACGTGCTGGAAAGCTTGCTAAAATCACAGGACGCTTCGCTAACCGTCTGCTTTGAAAGATTTTTGGTTATGTGGTAAAAATAGGTTTCGGGGCGTTACAAGGACTCGTCCAGTAGAAGCCCACAACACTACACTTGAAGGCCACTCCTTCTGCACGATCACTATGAGCTTTATTTAGGGACGACAAACTAAATGGCCAACGTTTAGACCTCAGCGCTACTGACGTCGTCAGCGGCAAAGTAATGATTGTCACGAGAGTGTTAATCCCAAGGCCGAAATGGAATTGGCAAGGTAAACAGGCATTAGAAATTGAAATAATGGAAAAAAAACAAGGTGTTGTTGTACTTCAAAAAAGTGCTTCCATCTTGATTGCCGATTCTCTCATTTCTGTAAGTCTCGATGCAAAAAAGCAAATCCCTCGTTTTGTTGCGACAATCCTGCAAACGTTTCTCATAAAATATGCATTCGCGCCTGAGTTTCGCTTCGTCTCATTGTGAACTGCCGTGCCCTCGCATGCTTCAACTTTGCAAATGATTTTTGTTTCATCGTAGCGTTGCCTGTGCTGTCGCCGCTGCCACGTTCCGCTCTCGACCAGTTCCCCGTATTTTGTTGTAATGTTCCTTACATCGTCTGCGCTGAACCAACAGCACCCGTGTAGTTCCGGTCCGAAACCTTCTGCTCTTTCAGCTGCGCGCGAATGGACGTGGAAAGTTCGCGAAAGTCGACTTCCAAGCGTCACTACGCCGGAGATGACATCACAAACAGCGAGCGAAAGCGCAGTGGACGCCACCACGCCCAGAAAAAAGAAGTCAAAGCGGCTCTGTTTCAGAGCTAGTTTGGAAGGCAAACCGTTGTCGTAACTACAAGATGGGAATAAACTGAACAAGAGTGAGAAACCGTCGTTTCCAGTCACGGTTGCATTGCCTGCCTGTTGTCATGAATTATGCAAAAATGTCTGTGGTGCTTTGATCTCCTGACTTCATTTCAGGAGTTGGGCATCGTTAGTCAAAAATCAAATTGCTTTCAGCTTTGTCGTTCTTTCTCTGTTTTCGCTATGTAGAAAAGTTACGCCGACTTTGGTATGCTATACGATAAAGGGAAAAACAACTCATGCTTTCTATTTTTACGTTGGCAACTTAAAACATCCGGAACTTGACCTCACGTGACCCCCAGCTGAAAAATTCATATTTTACTCTCCTGTGCTGTTTCCGCTGCAAGTCCATTGCAGCGCCTTCTCTCAGTGCAGCATGACCTTTGCATCCGTTACTGCAGTAATTTTACCACGCCAAGGAATGCAATCTGCCGATTTCTAAATGCCTTCACAGACCTTCCGTAGGATCGTTCTCGCTAAAACGACGGCGAGCTTCGTATCCCAACATGGCCCGCAGTTCTGTCCTGTCACTTATGCATTGTACCGATCTCTGAATAAGCTGCAGTGTACGTTAACGCTGCTTGCAAAGTTTTATTTCGGGCTTTTGTTTTCGAACTTGGTAAGTATCTTCCGCCACCGTCGCCCGTTGCGCTTCGCGAAGACAATCGCTCGACTCCAACCGCACTGGGATTGTTGCTGCTGTGTTGGACGCCGCTGATCTCCTGTCCTGTGCGTTTATAAAGACTGTCTGTTCTGCTCGGTTGACTGTGATCACGCAACGCGACTGTGCCCTGATTGCCTTATGTTTTGCCCCGCGCTGCTACGGATGCGGTTTCCACGGCAACCACTTCGCGTTTTTGTGTGAAACCACGACATCGAACGAGTTACTGAAGAAACGTCTGTCGTTGGTTTTCGCAAACAGAAGTGAATGCTTGATTTCAATAAAAAAAAAACGGTTGATCGGAGACTGTGCTGAGTTCGCATTCTAAAGGGCTTCGGCATATGCCAAGGGAGAGCCGGGTTTCGCCAGGTAGTAAATATACGTATCGACGATTCTGGTAGTGCCAGATTTCTTTCGATGTTGATGTTAAACGTGGTGCATCACGTAATAGATAAGCAAAGAAATGTGTTTCAGGCGAACTGCCATAACGACCGGTATCGATTTGTTTCGGGATCATGCAGTTCATTGTCAATGTTACAGTGGAAGCAGCGGGATCAAGGGGAGATTGTTACTACCACTTACACTGGAAGAAACCAATTGTAGATATTTTTACTTCCACATGCCATTTGTGACTTTGGTTTTGCCAGTATGACAAAAAAGATGTCAGGCACGCTCAAACAGCCGCAAATCCCCTCCAAAACGATTCAGATCCTAGCAACAACCACAGACAGAAAATTGTGCGAGCCAAATCTGTAAAAAGCGCTATTGAAGAATAGTAAGTTGTCGGAGTAGAAGCGGAATAGCTCCGTCTTAACTCCCCAAAATTTTTCAACTATATTCCTATTCCTAACAGCGTTTTATAGCTAGGGCCAAGTTGCTCGCAAGTGTTCAATCTCCCGATTGTNTTTCAGTAGCTCTCTAGTAATATCCATCAAATTCACGCTGTTTGGACAATACGCACTTTGCATTCAATTTTGGCCGCCGTTATGTGGANCGTTTCTTTGCACTGTATCGTACTCGGATCCAACCATTTGTCAATTTATATTGACACGAGCATAGCATAGATTCCACCACTCGATTGAATAAAACATGACATCTCTCGGTGAAATTAACGGCATTACTTAAGAGATGCATTTAATTGCACCATATGTCCGTTTTTCTGAAGTGATTGATAAGTTGCTGACTGCTGAAGACGCAAAGTTAGAACGCTTGAAGTTCGCCATTTTATTCACGATTGCTGGTATGGTTTGAGTAAAAAAAGCAAGACAAATGCATATCAGAGGATACAAAAAATTAGGAACGAAAATTTTATTCACCCTTCATTCGCTCCTCTTCTTTCATTCACCCTTGGGCGAACCATTAACCCGGTTAAGAAGCAATGACTTGGGGAATCCTTCCATATCATCAAAACAATTGTGTAAAGTCTCTATCGGCACATATTCAAATCTGACTGCATTTCACAGCAGTGGCAGATCCAGACCAGGCGTTTGGGGGGGCAGTCAATTTGGGGGTGCCAAAAATGTCTTCACTTGCTTAAATACCAAAGGTTGTCTGTGACAATCGTGTGTCACACGTAAGAGGTTATCTTTTGTAGGTCAAGAAGTTAATATTTTTGTTGGTCGAACTATGCTATTTCAGGGAATAACCACAGTTTGAAAGCGCTTTATATCATTGATTCAGGAAACATTTGAAACGGGTCCCAAACAGTGGGCCTCGTTTTTCACAAGCTATACATAGATCTCGTATATCTGCAAAATGTACTTAAAGGTATAAAAGCATGCTGCGCGCAAGCGCTTGCCACTGTTTTGGCAATCCCTAGCGAAACCAATGAAGAACAGTGTCTGAAACGCATTCCCGACCTGTTTAGAAACAGAATGGTTCTTGGACTTGGAAGTGACAACTCATGTCCCACGATAGGACTAAATAAAAAGCTGAATGACAATCATGTTTCCAAGCCAAGCTTGTGCATTTACATGCACATGAAAGACTTATTTATTGCTGAAGCGACTTGTCAAAAGCAACACGTGAATGAAAGGCATTTGCCAGGACACTACTCCCATTTTAGACAGCTTTGCTGACTATCGTAAAAAACGATCTTTTAATCGCATGATAGATTTACACTGGGCCTTAAAGCATATTGCTCTAAAATACATTTAACGCCACTTTTAAAAGTAGATTTTCAATCAAGCCTTTAAATACCGTTTCACATTTTTCGACATTGGATTGCTGATGTGAAGAAAAAAACATCAATCCCACTGGACCAGGTTATTAAAAAAAAGTTGTGGACACTTTTCAACAGAAGTGGAAGCAAGCGGGCTGACCCCCCAAATTCACAATCAATACCTCCAAAGTCAAGCTCTTGTTTCCTCATGAAGTCATTTTTCAATTAATTGTATACTATTAAGAAGCTCAAAGCCACCCCCAATGCTGTTGATCTGGCGATGGATCTGCTTTCATCCAGCCAGGCCAGAAAACAGAGGAGAATCAGCCCATCACCAATTTAAAACCACGAACCTTCGCCAACATCACGGTCACCAGTAAAAAAGTTAAAGATATCACAAGAAGATTACTTTTTTGCTCAAATTTATATGATGCAAGCGGAATGATCTAACAACCCCTAAGCTAAGCATTTTTCTGTCGGTAGCAGATTTCGCTAACCATGCCAAATTTATCTTTTTATGGCCAGCGTCATTTGTCTACGGGTTTGCAGTTGCAATAAAAGGATCAAAGCCACACAGCCATCAGTCACTGTTGCCTGATGCGTAGCCAGGTGGGGGCGGAAGGCTCCGTCATTTCCCTAATTTTGGATTGCAAATATCCAAATGTTGAGCAAAACTTGCTATGACCGCGTAAATTCATTTATTCAATCCACCAAACTGTAGATAGCTAGTATTTTGCCAAAGTTTCTGCGTTAAAACTATAGGCGTACGAAGTGGGGGGGGGAGATTCGGACAAGATTTGAAAACTTCAGGAAAAACTTCTCGATATTTTTGGGCAAGTTTCTGAAACAGAACTATCGCCCTGCAATACTCTCCTATTCGTTTTTCCTCAGGGGCGCAAAAATTCGGGCGAATTGAAAATTTTGCCCCGCCTAAAACCCTAGGTTCACTTATGCCCCTGGTTAGAGCTGTGTACCATGATTTGTTGAGGGGCGTCGCTGCGCGCAGTAATCAGGGGCGTAAGGACGGGGAGCAAGGGGCACAATTCCCCGGGCGCCGATTGACTGTGGGGCCCCGAAATGTCCTAGCAATGTCACAAGAACTTCAGTGCAGTACATTTGCTTCCGAAAGACCTCAGGTTCGAACATAGGAGCGCCAAACGTGCTTCTTGGACCGGGCGCCACCTAACTTCGTTGCCCCCCTAACAGTCATGGGCGCAATTTGGTTGGGGCACGGGGGATGTGTACCCCCCACTTTTCCAGAAGGGGGGACATAACATGTCATGTCCCGCCACTTTTTCTCTTTAGGCTTTGTATTTGGAGAGGCTTCAAAAATAAGTGATGTTTGTCACGTTTTGTGTGAAGAGCATTTCATGTTAGATGGTAGGGCACACGTAGCCAAGTTGATGTTGAAACAAGGTTTGATGTGGTATCACTGATTCTGTTAGTTTATAAATTTTAGCTTCGATAAAATAATTTTTAGTATTTTTCAAGTTTCTAGATACCGTAAAAGATGTTTAACTGCTTCTTTCCAACATTTTACCGTGTGTGGTGTACTGTTAGAAACGTTATTTTCTTGTAACAGTGAGAGTATTACAATTGCACACGTGAGAGACCGCAGTACAGCCATGATTTTTTCCATGCAGAAATGTGACTGACTTTGCTGTAACGTTGGTTGTTGCGCAATCAGAAACAGACAGCATATAATTTNATAATGCTAGTGTATATAATGTTAGAAAGTTAGATTTTCAAGCAAATCTCTGCGAAGCTTTTGCCGAAAACAAAAACCAGCACTTTTGTGGAGACTTAGTTTTGGGATGCAGAGTTTAGCAAAAGACTGTTTTCAACCATTAGTGAACAGAATTTCAACCAAAACGTTAGAAAAGTTGCCAAAGTGTTTACCTAGCTGTATATTGACCCAGGGTTGCCAGACTGGCCTTTTTCAAGCCAAATTTGTGAAATTTGGCCTCGTTTCGAGTTGTTTGGCTTAAAAAAATTTAGTTGGCCTTTTGGCTTTTTTTGGCCGCATCTCAAGTTAGCTGGCCTCAAAAATTTTGTTTGACCTTTTGGCTCTTTTATGGCTACTTTTAAGCTGAAATAGGTGCTTATGAAGAAACTATTGCTATTCCATTTTTGTCTGCAACAAATTTGCAGATTTTTGTAATAAATGCTGTATCAGACGCCCGCATTCTGATATTAGTAATATTTGAGGAATACTGGATTCGAAATTCAGTTTTTGAGTAATGACTGGAAATGTGTGCACTCGCTGCATTGTGTAGTGTCTATTGTGTTGTAAGCATTAAACAGTCTCAACGCTTGCAGACAGGTCTGTGTCTTTGCGATAGAAATTTGATAATTGCGTCAAAGTGGAATAGCTCTTATGATTTTGATCGTAAGTACAGGAGTGAATGGGAGAGTCTTTTGTGCAGAAAGCTGCTGATGGATCAGTATACAGACTGTGGCACCATTTTAACCAAAGTGTGCAATTTCACAAACCATGAAAAGACGGACGATCAGTGCTCCAGTACAATGCCAAGCAAGATTTCATCTTAATTTCAAAGAAAGTGTTTTTTGATATTTTTAATTTAGATGTTTTTGTGACAAAGGAATGGAAATACCGCAAATAAAGTTTGGCTTTTTTATGGCCTTTAAATAGGCGCTTTGGCCTTTTTCTGGCTTCTTTTTAGCATTTTTTGGCTTTTTATTGAAATTTTCATTTGGCAATCCCGAAGTGACCTTAGCTCAAAACGTAAGGACTTGACTCGGAAATAAAGATAAAATATACATTTATCCTAACTTTTTGTAATGTTGCGACAATAGTGACCAAAAAATCCAAAAGATATTTTTTCCGTGAGTCGTACACTTTGTGCTTGTGCTGAATGCATTGGTTCGTAAGTCGTAAGTCATCTGATTTACTTGAGTTTAACCAAACCCACAATGCAGCAATGTTTTCATCCAAGTGCGAAATATTTGCTTTACAGATACATCACACC
>JGI24158J21664_10001050_pt1 | contig 29315 bp, 14 predicted proteins | sample Ectturendosymbi3_FD_21664 | JGI IMG/M metagenome (IMG submission 21664)
TTTGGGTTTGTGCGGGGGGGGGGCTTGACACTCTAAAAATTGACAAAAACGCAACTACTTAATTGTGTTTCGTGTTTCAATTTGGGGGGACTTGGAGCTTAGTTTGGGGGGTCTAAGACCCCAAAAGCTCCCCCCGTGGCGACGGGACTGCTTGGAGCGCTGATAGTTTATAAAATAAGGGGAGTGCCTGTAGAAGAATATGTATGTTATGTCAACAAACTTCACCAAAACGTTGGTTGGGAATCATAAATATCACATCAAATTGTGACGCCACAAACAGCGCACACCAAATACAAATGACCACCATATGCCACTGAATGAAACCCCCCATGACAATTTTCTGCGTACGCCACTGTAGCCAACGGCCTATTTCGGTTTGTTTGGCATTTTTTGAAACTTTTTGGCATATTTTGATGAGCGATATGGCATTTTTGGTCCATCAGGGCCTGGCAACCCTGGTTTGACACAGTAGCGTTGGTGGCGTAAGGTAAGTCAGTGCTTCCCCTCGTAGACCTATGCAAATATTTTCCTCAGGTAGAGAACTCTGTACATTACAAAGAATTTTGTAGAATCATACGAAGCTTAAAGAAATTGTAAAATCAGTTTTCAACTTTCAAGATTTTGCGCAGAGATGTCAACATTGCAAACTCCAGGTAGTTGCTACTGGCACTGCCATCACGGTTTGTGATGCGTGAATACGCCCTTTTTGCGGTTTGACGTTTATTATAGCGTAATCTTTGCCGTCTGCAATTACTTGGTTAGTATACAGTATGGGAGGGCGGACTCTGATTTTTTTGAGTCCGGATCCAATCCTGTTTTGCAAATTTTGAATCCGAATCCGCTTCTGATCCGGTACCAATCAAGCACAAGCAATCTGACTCTTGTTTGACTCGGGTTAAATCTAAGTAAAGCAAACAACCAAAAACATTTTTTCAGCAAAAACAAAATCCAATCCGGCTCCGGCTACAGCAAAGAAAAACTCAGTCCTGATCCTGTGGGAGGAAGCAGGAGTCTTGATCCAAAAATTCCAAAATCCAGTCCATGCACACCTCTGGTATACAGTCCGGAAAATAGTGGGTGAAGTGCTGGTGAAGTGCTCCGTCGTGATCAAGAGAGTCATTGATTGTTTCACAAATTTTTGATGTGCTATAGAGTCAAACAACATGTATGTGTCAAATACCTAGGTGTCCTAATCGACAGTAATTTAAATTGGTCTTCTCATGTACAATTGGTGAGAAGTAAATTATCGCGTGCATCGCATTTATTATTTAAAATTCGAAAATTTGTTTCTATTGTCGTTCTGAAAATGTTATATTACAGCTTTGTCTATTGTCACTTACAATACTGTATTATGTCATGGGGTACAGCTAACAATTCCATCCTGCAACCTTTGAACGTTTTGCATAATAATATATTAAGAATAATGACATTTAGTATTTACAGTTGTTACGTTACTGCTTTATGCAAAAACCTCAGTGTGTTAAAACTAAACGGTAAATATCGGCTTGAATTGGCAAAATTTATGCATAAACTACATCATGGTGCGCTGCCCAAAATCTTTGACAATTTCTTCAAAATTATTTATAATAGTTATTCATACAAAACCAGATTCGCTGACAACCAAAATTATTTTATGCAAAGAGTCTGCGCAAATTCTAAAAAAAGTATTTCTTATAGAGGGCTGCGCTCTGGAAAGAAAGCGAAAAGAGTCTGAAAACCTTGCCCTATGTCACTTTCTGCAAACATTATAAGGATCGTCTCTTAAACTATGAATAGGTTTTTGTCCAAACATATATATGCTTTTTAATGGTAAAGTGTGACTTTTCCATTAATATGATGCAAACGAAATTTCGTTTGCTTATATTTTTCTTTTCGTGAATTATGTGCTTTGTACAGTTGTTGTTTTTTGCGTTTTCGATGCTTAAAATGTATTTATGCATTGTGGCCAGTGGTGGGTTTAAGGTTGGGGGGGCCCGAGGCAAGACTAAAAAGGGCCCCTCTGATGACGTCATCATAATCAGCCAACCGTGGTAAGCACTTTTGATCAAGCCTAAGATACGGCCACCGAAGGATAGGCCTACGTTCCTGAGACTACGACATTACTGACACAGCAAAAGGAGAAAATGCAAAAGGGTGTTCATGATACAAAATTTTGATAACACTGAAAAATGGGAAGACAAGGCTGGCAACATATAAATGTTAGGCAATAGCAAATTGGTACCGCGTCCACTTTTTTTCACGCCCCATATCCTTGCATTCACCATCAATAAACTACAACGTTTACCCCTTTGAAGGTTTCACACTTCCCCCTTTGATAAAATGCTTGGTATTTGGTATCCTGAATTTGTTCACGTTCATGTCTTTATGGGAATCCACGAAACCATAAACAACAACCAAGATTACAAACACTGAATTTGTTTTACGTTTCATCTTTTTAACTACAAGAACATGGCATACAAAAACATCCAACCTGAGACTTATTTTGAAAAGCTTTGAGGCTGGATGAGTCAAGGCTGCTCTCATCTTGCATTGACACTGGTTGTTTGAAAAATGTGCAAAAGTAGGAAATAATTCATCTACCTTATCGCAAACATTTCTAGCAAGTAGCCTACACAATTGATTAAATCTGTGCTAAGAAAAAACGGTTCAAGTTATACTGGCTAAGAGCTGGCAAAAAAAACTTTAAGATCTCCCAGCAAGTCTACATCAAACCAAACACTACCTAGTCAAGCTTTAAGTAACCTATGACTTCAAGCATGGGCTAAATTCAAACCACCTAAAATACCTGAAATATCTGTTGAAAAAATGAATAGCCTACTCATAATACTCCAAAAATGCCATTTCTGTGACTTGATAAGAAGCATGGATGCATCCTTGCTTACTAGCAGTCTTTGCAGCACAACAGCAATGGTGCAAAATTGCTTTGTAAACTAAAAAGAAAATGTTCTATAAATTAAAAGATGTCGTGTGGGCACTCCTATAACAATTGCATGTTGTCTTATTTTCTGATGCAAATGTTTACTAAGGTACAGCATCACAAGAAATGAGAAATTTGTCTATTTCATTTCAGAGACACAAAAAAGAAATCCTGTGATAAAAATATAAATGTTCTAAAGCATGTACAATTTATCAACTTCATTTTTACACAACTGAGTTTTTGTGTACGGCACATCTGATTATGCACTAGACAGACAAAGCTACTATTAACAACTTGGGTGCTTGAAGCTGCACTTTCCTCTGTAGGCTTACCTGTACCACCTGAAACAACAATCTGTCCAGACGACCTTTACATTATTCATCAGCCTTTATGCTTTCTTATTTTTTCCTTGTTTTTTTCCGCTCCACTTGGATAATTTATGTTGAACTGTGGTCTTTTCAAACGAATATCAATAAACTAAACACTGCAATTTCTAAAAATCATCATTTGGTATGAAAAATTATCATTTGGTGTGAAAAGTTATCATTTGGTATAAATATTTGCTCTTATTTGATAGGGTCATTTCAGAACTTTTGGGAAGAAACTTAAACTCACAATTTTTTAGGTGCGGAAGTTGGTTTGAAGCTTTTCATTATTTGCACATTGGAGATGATGGTGAAGTCCCTTTGAAAGTATACTACTTGCACATTAAAGTGGTTGTTTGGGCCCCTTTGAAAGCAAAATACTTGAAGTTGCTGTTGGTGGCCTTTTTGAAAGTAAGATACTTACATATTGCAAGCTGTTGGGGCCCCTTTAGAACATAGTACTTGCACATTGCAATTACTGTTGGGGACCCCTTTGAAAGGATAGTACTTACACATCGCAATTGCTGTTGACAGCCTCTTTGAAAGCAAGGAATTTTGCATTACAATTGCTGTTTGGGGCCCTTTGAAAGCATAGTACTTACACCTTGCAGTTGCTGTTGGGACCTCTTTGAAAGCAAGGTACTTACACATTACAATTGCTGTTGGGGGCCTCTTTGAAAGCATGGCACTTACACATTAAAACTGCTGTTGGGGGTCTCTTTGAAAGCAAGGAATTTTACATCACTGTTATTGTTAGGGCCCTTTTGAAAGCAAGCTACTTACACATTACAGTTGCTGTTGGGGCCCCTTTCCAAGCACGGTACTTACACATTACAATTTCTTTTAGGAGGCCCTTCAATAAAGTTTAACAGCAGAGTACATACACGTTTCAGTGGCTGTTGGGGGCCTCTTTGAATGCAGATTACCTTCAAATTGCAGTTGCTGTTGGGGGGGGCTTTGAAAGCAAATTACCTGCAGATTACAGTTTCTGTAGGGGGACCTTTGAAAGCAGAGTACTTGCTTATGATCTGTTTTGTAGCACATTATATGAGTAAATAATAAGTTTTTCACCAAAAATAAGGAAAGTTTGTGCGCGTAACACCTCAAGGGCGGGCCCCCAAAAAGGGGGGCCCGAGGCAAGCGCCTCGCTCGCCTCCCCTTAAACACACCACTGATTGTGACATTGTCTTTGTTTTAACAAATCTGTAGTGCACATCGACTAGATAACTTCAGTGTTTTTCGGCGTCCTAGTTGCGAGTACACGTTAGCAGTGTTTGGCTTTCGCATTGCTATATTACACGGGTGGCCAACACGTCGATCGCGATCGACCGGTCGATCGCCGAGTGTCAGTTGGTCGATCGCGCCTGATTTTGCATTGAATTAACAAGATACCCCTGCTATATTTTATCGTAACCAATAAACTTCACATATACAATTCACAAGGCTAAGTCCGGTACAGTGTGAAGCTTAAGGTTAGCCTGCAGTATTATGATATTGAGCTGGTCATAAATTGCAATTATATGTTAATTTTTAGTGCGAACCTCAAAAGTTATAGTCTGCTTTACACTGGTAGTCAGACAGCTGCTAATGCTAAACTGTCACCGCAACAATGCAAAACCAACAGTAAGAAACAATTCTTCACCACGACATCTCCCGCCAGTAACCACAAACAAATTCTTACCGAATGACAGTTTGCCACTTTGATATCTCTCACCGCGAAAATATTTCATCTCGGCACTTTTTGCCATAAAATATTTTGATTCACGACCTCTCCCGCTACAAACAACTCATTACAAACATTTCTCACCTCAATAAGATATTTGCCGCTAAAGGCGCAGAACAGCGAATCCGTCTCAAGGTGTTATTACTACTAGTAATTCCTGCTAGATGCGGACTGTATTTACAATGCCACGGAAACCCATTCATGATTGGAAACAAGAAAAAAAGCAGCGGAAGCACTTGTTCGCTGAGTCCATCAGCAAACTTCAGCCAAGTGGGAAACAACTTGTCGAGTGCACGTTGCAAACTCCATGAGTGTTGGTAGCCCATTACATCTCGCAAACTAGCTAGCGACCGCAGTAGTCTCAAACGACGTGAACTTCCGCAGTTGTCAGGGAAAGAATGTTCAGCGCGCATCGCAAAATCTGTCAGTAGTTAGTAGTGACTGCGGCTGCTGTAACCACAATTTCTCACCGATAATATCTCTCAACGCAAATAGATTGCTACCAATGACACCTTTCGCCACGAACCATTCGTCACCATCACAGCGTATTAACATCTTTCCTCGACGAAATCTGTCACTGTGTGGACGCCCACATTTCTCATCGCAATGCCTTTCACGGTACTTACATTGCTACAACGGTGTCTCCTACCAAAAATTATGTGGTTTGCAGTGGTGCAGTAACAAGAACTTGAATTATGGAAATGCTGTATCAAAACGAACTTGCTACGATCCAGTTAGAATTTTTCTGTAGGCAGACAAAAAGGCATCTGCATTTTGGGCCACATGAAAGTTCAGTTCACATATACTCGGATTTTGTACTCCTTCAGCAGTGTTACGAATGGTCTACGGCGCCCATCTGCGTTTACTTGCGCCATAGGAAAGTACCTACAGCTCGCTTTCATGTTCGGTTACAAAGATACCTCGACAACCAAATATATCATAAGAATTACTTTCAATAAAATCTGACGTAAGATCGTATAGCAGATCATGAGGGAAAAATTCTGACGTATGTCATATTGTACTTGTGTTTTTAAGGCTTCATTCTTTCATTTCTTATCACCATCTTTCTTGAACAACGGAAAGAAGCTCGTGCTTCCTAGCCCTTATCATGTGGAGTGTCTGCAAATTTAGGTTTACAATATTGCTGCATTTTTCTATTGCTCGTATGTAAACATGTTAGCTTTTTGAAACACGATGCAATATTGGATGCCGGAAATATGTAAGGCGTTCGTCTTGTCACAAGCAATGCTCCAAGGGGATTTGTTCATGCCAAACCTTTCCTTTCGTGATACGAGTGTGTAAACTTTTTTTATTTTGGCGACTTCGTTTTGTTTTTAATTGTTTAACCGTTTGTTCCAAAGTGAGAGAATAGATAAAGAAGAAATGGGTGATAAAACCTGTGCGGGGTGCAGTTATGTCAGGTATTTTGGTGGAGTGCGGTTTCTCTTAACAAGAAATTAAGCACCAACTAGGAATCAAGAGCTACTAGACAAGCTCTCAGCAGGCCCGCAACTATAGGGAGCTGGGGGGCTTTCACCCCTGCAACATTTTTCGCCCTCCTGGAAAAATGTTGGACATAGTTTAAAAAATTTGGGCCCCTCTCAGAAAACTCTTCGCCCCGCGTAGTGTCCCATTCTGGTTACGGGCCTGGTTCACATGTAGGGTATAAAGCAATTAACACCCGGTTTGCAGGTCGCATAAGAGGTGTGTATGGGGAATTTACCAGGTCGCAAGGCTCGTGAAATTTCAAGGTCAGATGCGCGAGAGGTGATGCAAACCGGTCGAGTCCCACCACTGACCCCATGAGGAAGTACACAGAGTCCGACTGAGTAATGCAGTGCGATTAGAATTACCTCAGAGTTGACTTGGACCTCTCTAGGTGTTGTAGTGAGCAGAACTATCAGATTTTGCCGAGACCCGTGGGGGGTTTCAACCCCCCGGGTTGTTGTCCCCGTTTGCATCCCGAGACGAAATGCGAGCTCAAAAATAACCGAATGAACAAAAACCGTTTTAGGTCACTTTATATTGTAAAATCCAGCTTCTTCAGAAGCAAGCGCTGCATCGGAGTTGCAGTTGGTGACATTGCGGAGTTACAATTGGCGACTTCATCAGCACGTTTTTTGCGAGACGATCATTTGAAAAGTTTGACGAATCTAATTTAAAGTTCACAGAAATATGCTCTACTGAATGATGTTTAGTTCGTTAAGCAAAATTTTATTCGGGTACACCGCGTACCAAAGACAACAGTGGTGCAGTGGATAGTGCGTCCAGTTATCCTACGCAAATTTCTAACCCTTGGTGGTCGTTTCAGACTAACTTTACGGAAAGATTCACAGAATGGACAGATGAGTTTTTATACTACAGAGTGAGCTAGAAACATTGTGATGCGTATAGTTGAAAAATCGGTTGATTCTTTGCATGTATTGCGAAACGGTGTGTTTTTTCAATTCAATCACACTACTTCATTTTCGAGCAATTGACGGCGAAGACTAGGTACGGAGTGAAACTTTTTCTAGAGGATTGTCTTGTTTCTTGTAAACTGCAAATACTAAAAAATATCAACAAATGTTTCCTGTCAAAATTGACCCTCCACTATTTTTGTAAACAGTTACTCTTATCTGCTGTAGGAACTCTTCTAAACCTCAAAACTTCCTTTATTTTTGTACAATTATATTTATTCATTGTTAAATAGAACAAAAGAAAGGAAAAGCATCTGTTTGATAAACTGCCGTCATAATCTTCATATACATTTGCCAAGTCTTAAAGTCTTTCAGCACGGGACAGTGGACTTTGGAACGCGAAATGTAGAAATAGCGAACAGCCAAATAATAAAAATAATTCTAAAGCAAATCAAGCAAAAACTTTAAGATACATATTTCTGTAAACATTGTTACTATCATCAGTAAGGTGAATATGGGCTTCAACAAACACATTATGAGCTTTTAGTTCGATTGATTTGGCCTTATTTTTATTTTTAGAACAGTGGACTTTTTCATATTCAAGTGTTAGACAAATCCTTCTGTGGAAAAATGGTTGAACTACGCTCATTACATGAACTCTATAGCACTTTTCCATCTGTTTTGTTTGTAACAACCCATCTCAAGAACTATGTTTGCTGATATGAATTTTACTTGCGCGTGTTTTCATTACGAAATGTAACCGTTGATGCTTGATCGAAAACCTTCCCCCATCCAAATGAGGATTATTATTTGCAAATACGCTATTAATTTTTATTTAGCGTGGAGGTGAAGAGAATTTTACATGCACTTCTGGAGAACTTCAAGCGATTGTTGTTTGTAAGCGCATCTCATGCGTAAAAAGCAAACAAGAAAACTCCAGCAGCCAACATCGCAACTGCCGCAATATTAACGGCAACAGCCGGCCATTTCTCTTCGCTAATATCCATTAACGAAGCTTGCATTTGCTCTTGCTGCTCTTCTGTCAAGCCGTTTGTATCTTCCAGACCACAAAAAAGATCGAATGCTTTTTTCCATAATGGTTTATCTGTACAGGAAAACATTTATTTCTGAGCAGTATTCTTAACGTCTAAAAAGTGTACAACTCGGCTGCACGACCAAGGTATTCTATTTAAAATTGTGTGTCTTGAAAACTGTGTACTTCATTTTTTGTAGTGTAGTCGTCTCAGAATATTCATTTGCAAGGTCAACTAGACCACCAGAAATTTACACGAAGCTGTCAGCCCATGCATCAAAGTTACCAGATGGAACAATCTTAGGAACCTGTAACTTTTCCAACACAAAATTCCGAAGTTTTCTTGAGTCATTCAGTCAAAAGGACAAACAGAGTTTCACAAAAATGCAGATGTGACCAGGTTTCACTCACAAGGAGTAGATAGAATGAAACGACTAACCCTTAAGAAAATTTTTACAATTATTCTGTATTTGATAGTACTTTCTGTAACTTGGACTTTGGGGTAAATTTTGTGCAAATCATGGTGTACGTCTAAAACCTACGTAAAAGCCTAACCCTGTTACTACTGATTTTATTTCAAATATTGTGACATCTACAAATTAATGACTTGGTGTTACACCTGTGATGGTTTTCACGATATTTGAGAATATCAGCACCAGCAAAAGTAAGCCAGTACCATCAAAACATTTTTTGTTTTTTGTTGTGAGCTCTTATAGACAAATGGCAACATCTCGACCATCATATCAGGGTTTGTCGGCTTCCAGGAGATTATGACGTCATCCAAATGTAAACAAAGATGCATAAACATCCTCCAATTATGTAAACATAAACAAAAAATTCGACATCCCAAGCTTAATTTTTTTTCTATCTAAACTACAAGACTTTACCCATCTTCAGAGGGCTTGAACAGCTCTCGATCGCAATCTTCTGACGAGTTGTGGCCATATATGATATGAGTATAACATATCCAGGGTCAGCGTTTGTGGGGGTAGAATGTTCTACCAATTTTTGGTTCATGAGCCATACTTTTGACTCCAGATATGCTAGAAAGCTAAACAAGGGCTCTAAAGACTCGGATGATAGCCTAGATTCCAAAAAAATGACCCAAAAAAAGCCCGTTGGGTTGGCGCCCAGGGCCAGGTAAACTCGGCCCAAAAGTCGCAAAAAATGCCCCCGTTATGATGTCACCCACAGAGAACCTCAAACCCAAAACGAAAAGAATTTTTTTGCAATCTCAACTAGAAGACTTGCGGAATCGGTAGATGGTTTGAACAGCTCTCTAGCTCAATCGGCTGGTAGTTATGGCGTGGCAAAGTTTGGTCAAAAAAATGGCCGGCGCGGGACTTGGAGGGTATACAAGTTGTTTCGCCCCAATGAAGGCAGTAAGGGAAATACTTCCGAAACGTTGGTCAAAAATAAAACACGTTCTAGCACATCAGAAGGACTCCTTTTTATGTTTACACCATCGTCACTGCCAACAGAAACATCTAAGCATTTACTGATAAATGATAACCAATGAAATAGAGTGCCTTGATTATTTTTGTATTCGTTAAACATTGATCCAAAACAGGTTTCATTAACCTTTGATCCTCGACGTGCTTTGGCACTGAAATACTATATTCTGCAGCCTGCGTCAGTGGCTTCTCAGCTTAGTTAACAAGTTATGTGTTTTTTTACATATGTTGCCCAAATCTTGTATTGCTGGTGCCAAAAACGTTTTTCAAATGTTACGGAACATTACGCATAAACACAAGTGTAGCCAGGGGGCCTAGAGGACCATGGTTCCCCAAAATATTTAGCGTATATCTAGTATTTTGGGCTATCAACGCCACTGCGCATAAACACTGAAGTCATTAACACGGTGTCCACTAAGAAATTAAAACAGTCGGGTGAAAGGAAGTTTATTTCTCACAGCTTGGTGTTGCCCACTTAATGATCATCTCTAAGCTAAAGCATTCAAAACATAGGCTACACTTTCAAAAGCTGGAATTTCAATAAAACGTCTATGGCTTAATCAGTTTTTTTTCTAAGGAAAATGTTGGGTACCTGGTATGGACTTCTAGGGACCCGATTTCTCTGGTTCTAGGGACCCGATGTTCAATTCTAGGGACCCGAATCGGGTCTCTAAAGCACCTTAAAAATCCTGGGCTTAATTCTCTATCCTATATCAAAATAAACAATTATCTGCATGCAGGCCACAAAATTACGTTCTACACAAGGCTGCTATATTGAGAAGAAACTGAACTAAGCAGTAACAAGGAGCTCAGGGTACAATACAAATATGTCAATAATTTATTCAGGGTTTTTTTCATATGAAACACTGATTAACCTAATCTTTCTTCAAAAATCTAAAATGACGCATCAAAATTTCGGGGATCAATTGCCCTTTTATCCATGGTTGCGGGCCTCATGTCAAACAAGATATGACGACGACTCCAGAGCAATTGTATATTTGATGAGTTGTTACTTAGTAGGTTCACTGAAAAGATAATTCAGTTGGCTTTGCCTCAGCACTCGGTCTAGAATGGTGCGCCCAGGAGATTATCAGGGACCACTAACGTACGGAGGGGGGGCCACTGTGCCATGGACCCCTTAGACCCTAAAAATAAAAAAATGTATGAACAGTATGCGTATTTTTAGGTGTAATTTGGGTATTTTTTGGTGTAATTTTGCAAAATTTTTCCCCGGGGCATGCCCCCGGAACCCCCCTAGAATGGTTGTCCTAAAGTTAATTTGTGACGTCACACGACTGTGACGAAACCTGCCCCCCTCGGGAATTTTCTGCGTACGCCAATGTCAGGGACAGTAGAGTTCACCTCCGGAGGCTTTCGCAACACTGAAACGCCGTTTACATCACCTCACATATGTTGTCGCGATGTAAAACGTGCATGACCACCAGGCAACAGAAATGAAAAATAAACGTTTGTTGAGCCGTTGTGTCATTTTGGTCTCTTCTCAACTCAACAAACGCCGACAAATATACCAGTAGTAAAACACCTACCATCCACGTCGCTGCCAGACTGGCTTGAAAGATCATCTTGGTTTTCTTTTTCTGCTTCTGCTGTGCTTGTGCTTTCGGCATGGGGATCTTCTACGTTGTCAAAACCACCGTTGATCTGACCGTTGGCCTCCTATTACAAAAAGTAATGCAATTTCCAATTTCCAGCATACACTTGGAGGTTGAACATCGGCTACAGCCAGATGAAGTTATTGGAGCTATTGTTTCTAGTATTTGCCTGCGAGGCACAGTACCTGTTTGTATTAGTCTTTCAACAAATAATTATTTGAAAGATATTAGTCAATTTTCGCATAATTTCAAACTGATGATGAAAAGCCGCAGACAAAAGTTTTACTGCCCGCCAAACAGAAAACCGAGCGATTATCACGTCAGTGCACAGAAGAATGATATTGCTAAATCCTATTTTCAAACCTTTTGTGACTAAGTTTGTCGCAAGATACAAAAGCGCTGGCTTTATTAACTGTAGCTTACAAAATCAAAGGAGAACGGTAAACGCAAAATGCTGAAACGTATTTTTCGAGGTTTTGTGACAAGACCTTTTAATACTCAGTGGTGTGTTTGTAAGCGAAAGACTTGCCTCCGCCCCCCTTTTTAGGAGCCCCGCTTGAGGTGCTTCGCGTGTACATTTTCCTTATTTTTGGTGAAAAAATTTTTATCCACTCATATAGTATACACCGAAGTAGATGATAAGGAAGTACTCTGCTTTCAAAGAGGCCCCCAAACAGCAACTGCAATGTGCAAGTACTCCACCTTCAAAGAGGCCCCCAACAACCACTGTAATGCGTAGCCTAAGTACTCTACTTTTGAAGGGGCCCCCCAACAGCAACTGTTATGTGCTCTGCTTTCAAAAGGGCCCCAACAGCAGCTGTAATGTGTAAGTACTCTGCTTTCAAAAGGGCCTTCAACAGCAACTGCAATGTGTAATTACTTTGCTTTCAAAGGCCCCCCGAAAAAGCCACTGTAATGCGTACGTATTCTGCTATTGAAGGGGACCACCAACAGCAACTGTAATGTGTAAGGACTCTACTTTCAAAAGGGCCCTCAACAGCAGTTGAACGCGCAAGTACCCTGCTTTCAAAGGGGCCTCAGTAGCAGCTAGAGTTACCAGATGGCCGGTATTTTACTGCTAATTTAGCAAAGGCCAGTAAGAAGCCGGTATTTTGAAAATTGGTGCCTGAAGCCGGTGTTTTGAAAATTAATAAATTGCAGCAGTAACTGCATAAAGAACCAACGCAGAACCTCTGAAACTATAATGACTCTAGAAATTAATCTTGTCAGGACAGTTCCTTCAGCGAAGTTCATTTAACAATACTTGCTGTTTCTCCGTTTTGCCTCTTCCTTTTTTTAGTCATACTTAGTATCTTCCATCGTCTTAAACGTGATTTGCATGAGCATTTCTTTTGGCAGTTAACCGTGGTGGGGTTGTTGTCTAAACTACTACCGTGGGCTATTGCAGGCAGAATGCAGGAAAAACATAGAAATGCATTGGACGACAGTGACATTGCAGAGACTAGTGAACCTTTCACAAACACGCGAGCTGCATTAAACAGGCACATTATTTCGTCAGTAGACTATAATTGGCTCAAGCAAGGGCCAGCGAATCAATCGGAAAGTCATCGTTCAGCCAGTTTTAGTGGTCCAGAAGGTAACCATACATTTTTTGAAGGTTTTCAGGTGAGATAGAAAATATTCGTTGCAAACTGAAGTGAATGTAGCACGCAAGTAATTGTTAGTGTTGTTATGGTGTTCATACAGGTAATACTACCGTAAAAAAGCAAATGTTATCTAACTGTACGGAAAGATGTTCGCTTCAGAAATTGATAGACAACATGCCAAATTGGAATTTTACTAGTGCATCTTTTGGAGTTTAAGAAAACACTTCCATTCACATTAAACACCCCAGTTGTCGTTTTCATTTTCAAAGTAGGTTGCTATATAGACTATGCTCAAAAGCGTACGTTTATATAATGTCTGAAAACTTTTTCAAGCCAACCATTGTGGAAGCTTCATGATATTGCGAAGAAAATAACATGAAAAATGAATGCATTGTCAAAAACTGTGTTTTTTTAAATATTTTTCGAGAATCCAGTGCCATCAAATATTCGCTTACGGATGCAGTCTAGATTTGTAATCGTTGACAAAATGGTCGGTATTTTTACAAAACGCATCTGGCAACCCTAGTAGCAGCTGTAATACGTAAGTACTCTGCTTTTAAAGGGTCCATTAACAGCAACTGTAAAACTAGAGAAGGGGGCGATGTCAGCTTGCTATCGCTACTTTTATGTGTTGCTAGCTTTGTTTTCCCAACATTCAGTGTTTTCTAAAATTGTGCATCATGAATACCCTTTTGCATTTTCTGTTTTGTCAGTCATACTGTAGTCTCAGTAGCGTATCCTTGGGTGGCCCACATATCGCCTTCCTAGGCTTGATCAAAAGGTCGTATCTTGGTTGGCTGAATATGATGACGTCTCAGTTGCCCTTTTCAGCCTTGCCTCGGGCCCCCTCAACCCAAAGTCCACCACTGTTGATACTCCTCAGGAAATCTTCTCTAAAGAGTTGTTTAAATGTCTACAACGTTTAAAAAGTATTCCGCAACTTTTTGTGATCTTCTAGTTATTTTAAGATAAGACTTTTGCAAAGCGATCAGTAAGTTCATCTCCTTTTGTTTTAGTCAAGGATTCAGTGTTAAATTGTCTGAAAGTACAACTTGGGTTGATTTAGAACAATTTGTGAACCAGCGAAAAATATTTACGCCTATTCAGTTCTCAAAAAACAAGGAACTGAAATAAATAGATATCGATAATAATGGCAAATTTTATTATACAGTGATGACAGATTTATCATATTTAAAGATTTTAATTATGCTGGAACGATTGCAGAGGTCTGTAAATCTGTTTCATGTAGATAAGTCGTGCTCATTAATAAGAACACAAGCCGACTATTACATCTCTTGAAGATTTTTACAATTGTATGCAAGGAGAAGTGCTGAACAATGCACAGAAAATTGTTTTTTGTTTCGAAGAGTCTAATTGTTTTGCTCTTGTAGAAGAAATAACGGACAGCAGCCCATGAAACGTTATGGTTTTAAACAAGCTCGACAAAGGTACAAGCATTTTTTAAGTCTAATACAAGCCTTAGATGGGTTTTTAATTTCTACCGCAATTTAACCATAAAACGCTCGAAGCCTTGCAAAAAAATTTTGAGCAGGAACTCATTTGCTTATCGCTTGTACAATAAAAAAAAATTAAATTTCGACTGTTGGAAACACTTCATTGACAGCCGGGCCTCCACTGCCAGCTTGGAGAAATTGCGGTTATGGCCGTTGTTTCTGGTGCTATTGCAGAATCACTTCGTCATCTCCTGTTTATAAACTATGCAGAACAAAATTTAGCACGATAGAAATGATAAGACGTCTTGTACGTACCTTCACATTTTTCATGGTAGATTCTATTGGCACTCGTTTTCTTTTATGGTATCGGGTCCAGTAAGTCAAACGAACCAGCTGAAAAAGGCTTTGGTTTAGCGAAAGAGCATCTGGTTTAGTTTGGTTGCCGTAGAACAGGCCTGCACAACATACGGCCCGCGGGCCACATGCGGCCCGCGAGATCTTTTCTTGCGGCCCGCGAGAACTCAGTTGCAGAAAATGTTGAAAAAGCCCGACTTCGGATAATTACTTGTCCTTTCAGAATTTCTTCCACACTATGACGAAATAGACTTTTGCGGCCCACGGCGAGTTTATGTTGATCAATTTGGCCCTTCGAGCTTTCTGAGTTGTGCAGGCCTGCCGTAGAATGTTGAAAATTAAAGATCTAGGCAACATGTCAGTAATTTTGCTTTTCAATGATCGTGTTCTGAACAGAGTCAATTCACAATTATTGCTTCACTGCGGATGGAAAAACCACCACTTCTTTTCAAAAGGTGCTGCGAGTTACAAAGTCTTGCATAAATGAAATTGCTTGTGAAAACGTTTGCTCGGAGTACTTACGCAATCCTTATCGATAGCCGGTGTAAGCAAAGAGATGACAATCGATATGATGATTGTACATGCTAATAAGATCATTGAAAAATACGTGTAGTGAACTTTGTAAAGAATGGTCGGTCTGTATTCCGGTTCGCCACATGGGGGTCCAGGAACTGCAAACTCCATTATCATTCGCACACAGCCAATTATCAATCCCAAGACAAGACCCCAGAAAGCTCCCTGTTAAAAACAAATCGCGGAGAAAAAGTTTAATTTATGAAGAGTTTCCACACTGCGTATTTGAAATACAGGGTTTTAAAAGAAACCTGCAATGTCAAAGGAACGATTAGACGAAACAGTTTCACGTTAGCTTATTTAGAAAATATTCAACCAACTTGCTGTATGAGTTGTGTATCTCTACCAGTCTTTCAGTCTTTAAATAAAATTAATATTCAAGATAGGATCAAGTTTATTGTCGTAGACCTGCAAAGGTTTTCTTGGTTGATGGTTTTATAGTCATTGAGGCGACCAATTTCTTTTAAGGGCGCTTATTACTTTACGATTACGTTTGCAAGCCATAGTGACTTCGATTTTGCAAAGAAATTATTTCGTGTATTTTTTGTAACAACGGCAAAGTATACGGAACAGCGGTTTGCTTGATAGCACACTGTGGAGTAAAACAAATAAAGTAAACATTTTAAGGCCAACTATTTTACATCAATCCGCCCTGCTGCTCACCGGTTCATTAAGTCTGGACCAAAAAACAGCCAAGGCGAAAACGCCTGTGATGGGTGGAGCGAGAAAGCTGGTAATAGATTGTATGTAATCAAACAGCTTTCCGTCACTGAATGCTTGAATGATAGGCACCCACGCTATACTGATACCAACCATAATGAGCACAAAAACCCTGAAAAAAATTTCGTAAATTTTAGTTTACTTTGGTGACACTACCACAATGCGAAAAACGAAAACCGTACATTTGAAAAATACGTTTTTACAAAATTAGCTACAAGATGCAGTTTTATTCCTTTGTGAAATTACTGCTGTCTTCAGTAAAAGTTACTTCTTACCTCCCAACAATCATAAGCTCTTTTTGAGAGGCTTTTGGCCTTAATTTTGTCCATATATCGCACGTAAACAGTGTGCTGGAGCTATTGAACACCGACGTCAAAGAAGACATGAGAGCAGCAATCATCACTGCTAGCAATAACCCTGTAAAATCGAAGTGCTGATACACATACAGGCATAAGCAGCGGTGGGGTCAGTGGCTGACACACCAATAGTTTTAGCAAACTTATCAAAGATGTTTTGCTGCTGACTTATCAGATCTAACAACTTGCGACCGTTTTAGAAAAATTTAGAATGTTGAAAACAAAATAATCCTTGAATTGTGTTATGCTTTGAAAGTGTTTGAAGAACGTTTCCCGCTCATTTTGCTGCTATTAACAAGCGAAACGCACTCTTGTACAAAGTCCCTAATGGACAGAAAGGTTGTGAAATTTTCACCTGGTCTCTTGAAACGTAATCTGTTCCAGGTTTTTATCGAGGTCACGGTATCTAACATAAGTTTTCCAGTCTGCTGACAAAACTGACCGGATGGTTCGACAGTTTCTCTAAATTAATTTCAGAGCAGAAAAATTTCCAGGAGGTATGTATTTTTTACAAACAAGGCCAAACTATTTTGGTTAAATTGATGTTACACTTCAGGTAAACAACATTCTATGCAGGCTGCTTGCATTAAGCAAAAATGCCCAAAACAAATTTCGTGGGTTATATCTCCGTTAAAGCAAGATTGCAATGTCGATGACCTGCGCAAATGTATCTCTTTATCTCTTCACAGGTATGGTTCAATGCATTGCAACCCATTTTCTACAAAAAGATGACTGCATGTTTTGTTTCATGCTCGTTAAAGCGACAAACATTGCTTTTACCAAAAAAACGCCCAATAAGGAAAATTATTGCCTTGAATAACTTGTATTGTTTCCCTTATGCTGCTTCCTTTCTTGGCTCTATCAACTATAAATGCTTCCTTTGTTCGGGTTCTAACGCAGTGTGGCGGATCGTAATTTAAATAGGTGATACTACCGCAAGCTAAACTTTGTTCCTCTGATGAGGTTAGGCTCAAACAGCGCAGTCTGGAGAGAGAGTGATAAATCAAATGCCGATTTGATCATTGCTGATTTGTCAACTTTCGCATTCTGAAGTTAGAAACAGTTTTTTTTCTTGTCGTTTTAATCAAAACTATGTGAGAAATCTATGTGTTTGCATGCGAATTCAGGTTGTTTTTTGTGTGTAAAAAGTGTCAATGTGTGATACAAATTGGGCCTGCCCAAACGTGTTGTTCCTGGTGCATTTGCAGTAATGATGTAGGGCTGTTACTGTTGAGGATTGCATGCACACATGACCCCAAGATATGCGATCCAGTGTCTAGCATAAGTTGTTTGCCCCGTCACTATGAGTCGCTACTGCTTCGCTTCTCTCTTCACCTGACGCAATTATGCCATGAAAACGAGCAGTGCTTGAGAAGCCTCGGTAGCCTTGCAACTGCATGGCTTACCAGAGCTTGAGAAGCTAGACAGCACAAAACAAACGAAGGAATTAACAGTTTCCACGGTTTTAAACTTTAACATTTTATTCGGCAATTAGTGGCCCACACGCTTTGCATAGTTACTTTATTGTAGAGCTACTTATCACGTAAAAAAACTAATGCCAAGTTGTTGTGATGTAACACATTAACAACTGCTGAAATTTTATAAATTTCTCAACCGCTTAAGGTACGATACAGCTGAAATTTAGAAGTGGCAAAGATTTTTGACTGATTTATTGAGAATATGAGGAAGACTGAAAGCTCTTGACTGCAGCAACAAATTTTCTAAAACCAAAATAAATCGAAACCAAGCGTGCTATGGAATCAAACGACCTGTGAGAAACAGAAAAGAGAGTAACTTTGCTCACAATTTTCAGCAGTTTCGTACATTTACCAGGTAATATTTGAAAATACACGTGTCATGAAAATGCACAAGCTATAGCATGAAAATGCACAAGCTATAGCATGCAACCAGCAACAGTTTGTTGACTTACCTTTGGCTCCTACTGGCATTATGAATAACACAAGTTTTGCGTATGCGTAATTTGTGCAACCGACAGATGAGCCGCAGGCTTCCTCACAAGTTTTCGAAGTGGCGCAACCTACTTGGTCTGTAATCACATAAAATAAAACTTGTTGCACACTTGAAAGGTTGCAAAACACTTTACCTATAGTAGAAAATTACTGAAAGCAACACACATCGATCATTTCATGTTGGCTAGAGCAGCGGTCTTATTTCTAATGTAGTTTTACACTTATGCGTTGCAAGTACATGCATATTCTAATTTCACATCACTTCTGTAAAAGCTACATAATTTGATAATTGAGAAGCTCTTCGTTTGTCTACAAAACACGGAAAACGTTTCCATCCGCGTTTCAGCATTCTACAGAAAATGCTGGTTCACATGTATTGGTTTCTTCCCCATTCAATTTTTAAAATAAGATTATGTGGATAAACTTCTGCAATTTTTTGATTGTGAACAGTTAGCCACAAATACCGAAAATATAATTTTCGGCAGTTTTAATTTTACAAATTTTGAAGAGATTAAAAGTTTCGCAGTTCGAGCTAATTATTCGAATTTCAAGCAGCAAATCATGTGTTAACTTTGACACAAATAACCTTACATGTTCAATAAACCCGACATTTTCGGCTGGAAAACGCTGCGCAAAAATACAATTTTTTAGTTTACGTACTTGGGTACACTATTCTGCTGATCATTCCTACCATAACCATCATGTACATGGGAAGAACTTTAAGAAGACCAGCCATTACACATCCTCCTTTAGCGTGCGACAAATTCTTGGCAGCCAATGTTCTTTGCACAATAACCTTCAAACAAATAAGCCGGGCTATTTTACTTTACAGCATAGCGACTGAAATACCGTTTGTATTGCGGTCTAGAAGAGCAACTAATGCTTAAATTCACACACTCAGCAACATTGCAACTATTGGAGAAACCCGCCTTCAATGCAACTTTGAAACAATCTAAAAACTGCAATTTAAAGCTTTTTCCATAAAATTTTCAAAATCATGCAGCTACCTTTAACTACTATGCCTTAGGTTAGGTGCTATGTCCAATTCGTACCTAAATTACTAGGCACAGTACGCACAAGGTACAGATGCTGAAAGATGCTTATTCCTCTTTCAGCGAAAAAGCGCGACAGACGAAACGATCGCGAGATTTTAGAGTCAGTCAGACCGATTGCAGCAAAGTCATGGCCACTGGTTACACAAAACAACAATAGCTGCCGGCTGTGATCACCAGCCGATCGCATAATTCCATTGGTTGAAGCAAAAAAAGAGAATAATTTAATGCAAAAAAGATTCAACTAGGCTTTCATTGGTTGAGGAAAGAAAAAAGTTTTGGGTAGAAAAACGTTGGTTGGACTCCGAGAAAATAAAAATAACTCGCACTACATGCATCGTGTTCTAACACTACCAACATAGTTCAGTGAAATACAATAATGACAATAAAAAGGAAAAGAGGAACACTACATTCAAGCATTAACGGCGCGAGGGCAATGGACAAAAAAGAAACCATAAAAGAAATTCAGACAGAATAATTCTAAGAGTTTGGGTAGACACTGTTGACTACTTCAAACGTGCATACCTACCCAAGTTGAATTACAGTCTTTGCAGAATAGCGTGAATAAATGAGGAAAATATAATCCTTCTAACCTATCTTTCTGCAATCTTTCAAAGGTCCATTGCAACCTTTACCTAAATTAGTGATGACTGTAGAGTTAAAAGGTACGCGTGTATTGCAGATACATTTTAAGAAAAATAGTCTTATCAATCAATATGTATTTACATAAGGATGGGGTTTACATTGCATGCTGTCACTTGCATTATTTTGTTAAATGTTCAAAATGAGTATATTTTATTCTAAATAGAGATCAAGTCTGATTCCTTGGATAAGTATCCACAAAGGTGACGCAGTCCAATCAGTCAGCATATTGTTTTACAAACAGATCGATTTTACGCATTTTATGCAACATCAGTCCTTCTTCAAACAGAATCATCTCTTTGTTTTATCTTTTGTTTGCAACAAGTTGTAGTGATACTTTGGGGCTGAGATTGTTTTGAGAAAATATGAAGTTAGTATATACATGTATATTGCTTGGTTAAAATGCGTCCACTACTGAGTTTTTGCAAGTTCATCAAAAACAGTAATTTCAAATTCATAAGGTTGATGAGCTTGCAGTTGTGTCGAGGACGGATAAAAATACTTGAAGTTTGATGCATTAGGAAGATCATTAATGTGTAAAAGAAACAGTACCGTTTCAAAAGTGGAATCTTGAGAAAACAGTGAGATAGACAGACGTTGCTGAATTTATGGTGGTTGGCATAAACGAAGTGGCACCGGTATTTTTAAAAGCTTTACAAGTAACTCATTAGCGTTCTTTCTTTCCCGCTATGCTCACCCTTTGTTAGCAAAAATTTGGTGAAAATCTTGTAGAAGTGAGAAAGCAATGAAACCTATACATTTCTAGCAGACTTCTATCTACCAACTTCTAGAAGTCACTTGGTGATTACTGATTACATTTTGTCAGGAAATACTCCATTTGCAAGGCAATGGCTATCAAGTTCTGCAAGTTAACAGGATGTACTAAGTTTACTTCCCTTCATCAGCAAAACAGGTATGTTAGGAAGATCACAAGTTTGGGTATATATTAAGTCATTGATTCTGGTAACGATGTCATCGTTAAATTATAGCTTACAAAAACAGATTCTGTAACTGAGGGTTTTGTTAGAGTATAACCTGCAAGGTTCAGCTGTGAATATTGTAGCCAGGGTAGATCCATCTTCAGAAAAGTAAATGTTTGGATTATTTGCAATGCTGTTTGAATTTGAAAAGGATGCATTGGAAGAATCTCGAGTTGTGTTTGGAATGGGTGAATTTTACTTACGTTTATTTTGAATTTGATTATAAATTTTCCAAGTTTTTGGCGGTTTTGTTTACTTTCTTTTCGCTAATTTTCAAATACAAATCTTAGGTTTTCTTTAGCGGCAGGAATAGTTCTCAATTTCTTGCAGCTATGAGCCATGACAGATTGTAGGTTCTTTTTGCCATTTCTTTATACAAACAATGTTTAGTTTTAGCCGATTCTGGAATGATTTTCCTTAGCAACACTTTTTGAGCGAGGTTGTTTTTTTTGCTTAACAGTTCTAAGCATGCTTATTCCCCACTGTCGAAAACAGTCAGAAGGTGTTGCATACGTGCATGCTGTACATATGACAAGTTTTTGTTACAGATTGTTATTTAAAAATCTCGATTATTACTAAAAAAATGAACCATACTCTTAGCCACTTAGTTATCATAATAACCGGTATACGAGCGGCCACAAACAGGAGATCATTGTCAAAATTGACCAACGTCTATTTTTGGCTTTTGTTTTTGACCTTATATTTGTCGATTTTACTACAAGCCGGAAAACGCTGCTGTTGGCAAAATGCACATATTAACCTGCGCTGTCCCAGCTGTAGCAGGATGTTACACAGAAAAATGCATGCTGTTCTGACAATAATTACAGTTCGCAGTTTCCAGTTTTATGAGAAACGAGTTGGCTTACCATGAAAAGCTACGCCCCATCTTTGATCGGGCGATTTGTGATAATCGCTGACTAGGGGTCTGTGCGCACAGGCAACTGCACAGAAGCATTGCTAGTGCAAGCCATTAAACTTTATCACAACAACAAAGAACCGACCTAGATTTGAAAATATTTTACATTCCTATCAGAAGTTTATTGTAAAATCAAAGTTATCAACAAAATTACATGCTCCCATTTTCATAGCAGATCTCCGGTCTGATTTGTTTTCAATTTCACTATAATACACACTGAGAAAAATGCTTTATGCGTGAAACAACTTGTGAAACTACCGTTTTCTGCAAACAATGCCACGAAAATGGACTATGTTGGTGTCTGACAATTTGCAGCTGTTTGAAACACAACGCTAAGGGTAAATTGTCCTGTAATAAGCATGCACAGAAGCAAGTTGAACTGCCAATGGGAAATGCATTCATAAGTTCATGAATATAACTGGGCAAAAAAGACTAGAATAAATTTATGTTGAAAACGGAAACGTTTAGTGATGCCCCAGTTTTGCAAATGCCCGCTGCTCTTTCACTGGTTTCTACGAAATTTAAGGGTGGCCTGCAAGATGTGTTTGTGCATGGAAGCTTCGTCGTTATCATCTTTTGCGACAAAATGGCCGAAGTGTAAAATTTCCAGAAAGAAGTATTTTTGTTAATGTCTTCACAAAGCTGTAGAAAATACAAATGTTCTGGAATGCGGCACTTTAGGGTTTGATTTTAGGGTAGATTAAATGCAACTTTGCTTAAAAGCTTGGATGTGAACATGTTGGTAAAATAAAAAAAAATCGTTTCCTCCATGACACACCCGGCCAGTTTTTGGCTGTAAGGGTGTAGCAATATGAATTCGAAGTGTAGGGTATTGTGTACTTTGCTAACACTATGTATAAAAAGCGATGCATATTGAATTTCCATTATTTTGCAATGATTGCCGACAATTCCAAAGGGATTTGAACTTCCACAAACCATTATCATCTCGTTCTAAGTCAGAAGACAAGTCACTGAGTAATACTCAGTGAGTATACACTGGTTCGTTCACATTGCATCAAAGCCAACTTTCTACTGTAAGTACGGGCTTACATTCCTCAGGCTCTAAAACCTCACAAATTGAATATAATCTATAAAGCCTGAAATACAGGAAAAAGAACAACCAAATGCAATTAATTTTTACATTGCTGCCACTGTGGCCTTTTAATGATGGTGCAATTGACTCTACGTTCAACCACATTGAAGCTCTGTATCGCATTCGAAAACGTTGACAAACCGCCTGAGAAACGCTTATCCTGAATAAACACTTAAAGCTACTTCGGTTATCGCGGAGATCACGCCTTAATCCATTTTGAAAACCAATCTTTTTTCTTTACCTGATCGGTGCACCAATACCAGGTTGCTATGATAGTGATCCCAAAGAGCATACCAGGCCATGGTAAGTCACCATTTATTGGATCTCTGAAAACGTGGAAAGAGTCAGGTCTGGGGCAACCGCAACTGTTGTTTTCGGGTTTCACTCTGGGAATAGCTGCCATGTACTCCGGTTCCAAGTTGTTGTATCCACCAATATAATTAAATGCTGCGTAATGATATCAAAAATTTTTATTTAGTAGCCCTATTTTCTCCCTGAGTTAAAAACAATCATAACATTTTGCTAGAAATTTCACATTTCGCTTTATGTCATTAATAACTGTAGCTTGGAATTTTTTCAAATTAGTCTTTTTTTCAAAATGCAACAATGTGACTGTTTCACAAAATTGAATGGCAAAAACAACATTTTGTATCAGAGTGAATTTTGGAAGTCTTGCAAAGTCGTATAAGAAGCAACAGCTCAATAACCAATGCTTAGCTATAGTAAATCGTTGAGTGTCGCATTATTGCTTCTCTTACAGATTTTCCTTAAAACTTTCTGCAGCTGGCAAGTTTTGTTCCTGTTTAATTTCATAAATGTTTCTGACCCTGTTAAGAGGGCAACTGCTACAGTGTCTATGTTTCTATATCGTAAACATATTTTTCGCAAGTGGATAGTCATTCTCACGTGTCAGTCAAATGTTTGTCAAATGTTCAAATGTTTGCTATCAAATATAGAGCGATAAAAGCATACTTACAGCATACTTACATAAGCCCATCATAGCCAAGCCTCCAGCAAGCATGACAAACGTTTGAGCAGTGTCAGTATAAATCACAGCAGCAAGACCCCCTGTCACTGTATAAAGAGCTGTAATTGCGAGCAGGGCTACTATAGCCACATATAAGTTCCACCCCAAAGCTGTCTGAATGAAGATCGCACCAGCAAAAAGATCAGCCTGTAGATAATATATCAAATAATTCAAAGGTGGAGAAACTTCCAAAGATTTCATTAAAAAAACAAATTTTGACTTGTTGGAATTGTGGATTTCATCGTTGAGTCGATATTCTGGTCTCGTACTGCAACCAGCAGATTTAGACATTGTAAGGGCTGGGGGTGCAAGAGGTACAAGCGCACACCCAAGAGATTTGATTTGTCAAAAATTTGGTCAAAATCACAAAAAATTTGGAAAAATCTCAAAAAATTTGGGCAAGTATATTTCCACCATTTTTAACAATATTAACGAAATTAAACTTCTCTGCAATTGAGTATATTAATAAAAGTTCATTATGTCATGGAAAACACACTGAATATATATAAAATAAACAAACTATTTCTAGTAATTTTGTGTTTTACCTTGTGAAAGTTGATGAGTAACTGACTCACTTGAAAGTTTGGGCAAAAGAAAGCATTTCATTCATGTGCTTCATTAATTGCACGCTGAGGTAATCGAGTATACTCACGGCTCCTATTTCATGTTAGTAGAATCCATTCCAGGCGAATACAGAAAAGCTTTTGTTTTTAGTTTTAACTACATTTTTTTGGATGAACACGTCATGCCATACAGTTTGCTCCATATATATACACTTGAACAGACAATGTTGTGAGATTCACGGCATAGTCATAATATAATTAATATATTGATACATGCCACATATATTTCTTCAAAGAGGAAAGCAGCTTTAGACCTAGCCCAGCTAGGTGTGAGGTTCTTTGCTGACAGCAACAGCAGTGGAATGTGAATGTGACGCCAAAGCTCAGAACTGTGATGCAGATGCTCAAGTGTTCCGCTCCTGTTGGCTTCTGACAATGTTCTTCCACAGCCTAGCGTACTTTTTTCAGTTGGGTCGTTAACAACCAAATTTTCTACTTTCAAATCTATGGCAACTTTGTAGAGGAAAACATAATGTACCAAAAGCTACAGAAAATTTGTAGGGCGAAAGTTTGTCGCATAAAAAATACGGGCAAGTTTGGGAAAATTATGGCAAACTATCCTTTGCACAGTATACCTTGACCTTACTGTTTTCTGCCACTGGGTTTGGATTTTGGAGTCAGACGTTTTATGTCGTGTTGATCCCGTAGTGCTGGCATATCCTGTGGTGGTTTGCTGCTGCTAAATCGTTGAGTCTTTGTCTTGCCCCCGTCGTTTGCCCCCGTCGTTTCTTATATGCCCCCGTCATATGCCCCCGTCGTTTCTCATCACATATGCCCCCGTCGTTTCTCATCACACACAAACTGTGCATGTCTGTTCTTGGGTGGACCCCGCAGCATACCTTCATAGTCTTTCTTGCTATTCTGTTTAGGTCGTTTAATTCTTTTTTTGCTCCAGGCTATGGTTTCTGTTTTGTAAGCCATTGCTAGAATCGAGTATGTGCTGATGGACTGCATATGGTTTTGCCGTCAAGGTGTGATATGAAGGTCTCTTAACTTTTTCTTGTGCGTTGTTTTTACTTTACTCTTGACATCCTGTTTTTTCTGCACAATTTTAGACTATGCCTGCAGCTTCTTTTGATGTCGGCATGATTGAATAAATATTCATATGTCGAGATATAATCCATTTTGGTGTTTCCATGATGATATTTGTTTCGCACATCAGTTAAGTTTGAACCCCACACAAACATCTGCTCATTCATTAATTTTCACATCCGCTTTTCCTTTGGGGAGGGTTGCTGGGAAAACAGCCCTATGAGGACTCGAAATACCTGACAGTTTTCAGCAATCGCAGATACTTCTGCTGGCTCCACAGCAAGATGGGACCAAGCAAGGTAGGTGTAGTTATGGTGCGCTACCTGGTCCTTGGTCGACTTATGGGCCGCTTTCCCGTGGATGTAGCCAGCAGGACTTGCCTCGCCAATCTTTACTTGGATATTTTTATTACATGGCCGAAAAAAACATAGGTGAGGTCCGTCTATTCGGAAGAAGTGGCTCAACGTTCAGGACTTGCAATTCACAGCTGTCCACTTTGCCGCGAAATGTCACCTCGTGAACTCTTCGCAAAAATCCCGTCTGTGCCGCTTGTACTTGAGATAGCGCTCTTTCAATTTTTACCCATGATTCATAACCATAGGTGAGGATCGGAACAAAGACCGATTTAAAAACTGACAGCTTTGAGTTGTTTCAAAGCTCCCATTTTGTGACCATAGAGCGACAAAGCTCACGTAGAACTGCTTTTGCTTTACCAATCCGTGTCCATATCTCCTTGTTCCGCCTTCTGTCAGTCTTGAATGGCACTACAAGATAGTCATACTTGAACTTCGCCGCCTGCTGCAGGGTATTGCCATTTGCTTGCAGTGCGCGCTGCCTTGAGTTTCTGGAGGGTCGTAGTACCTGGGTCTTTACAATGCTAATTTTCATATGGTCGCACGCAGCTGAAAACCGACCAAATGCATATTGAAAATCCTGTTCAGGAATGCAAGTAGTATCAAATCGTCCTCGAAAAGCAAACAGCTGATCCTGTAGCTTCAAACAGTGACATCCTCGCCGACTATGCTACGACTGTCTATCCAATTCATGTAGACCAGTGGTTCCCAGCCGGGGAGGAATTCCTCCCTAGGGAGGAATTTCATGAGTTCAGGTGAGGAACTTCCACTTTTGGCTCTTTCAATTAGTTATATCATTTTATATTTGTAAGTTATTTAGTGGATTATCACACGTTTTTGTTGACAAATTTTAGTGCCATTATTTGGCAACAAACAGTTTTTGTTCCACTTTTCAAGTTGGTGTCGTCAATAAAGCAGAACCGTCGCCACAAAGTTTTCGAAAGGAGGGCTTTATACTCTGAAATTTGATAAAAACTCCACCGATTTATGTTTCATACTTCAATTTGTGGGAGGCTTTGAGCTTTGTCTGAGGGGGCTAAGCCCCAAGAAGCCCTCCGTGTCGACACACCTTTGTCGGAGTCTAACCCCACAGCGAACGGTATGATTTAACTCCGCCGACACGGCTGCAAATTTCTGAGAAAGAATACAAGCACTTGACGGTCAGCAACAGGCGACCTTCAACATCGTACTTCTGCAACACTCCCCATGTTTTTTCACGAAGGACCTTGTCGTATGCTTTCTCGAAGAAGATTGACATCTGTAATCACAGCTGAAATCAACGTTAATATTACAAAAAATGATATGAAATACTCACTGATATCTTCGTTAAAATGTAGAGTATCAACGACAGAATTGAGAGAAATGTTTGAATCCTTTGACCTCCGAAACGTTCCATCAAGTACTCAGGCATGGTTACAACCCCTGACGCTATGTAAATAGGTGCAAAAATCCATCCCAAGAACAAAAGCGTTACAACAGCCTATAAAAATGTTATTATTATTACTAATTTCAGTGCTTGCATTCATATTTACAAAACAAGAGGTCGCTTGACCTCTGGAAATTAAATTTACTGCAGCAAGCCTTTGCTAGCCAAAAACATTTTAATGATCCCAGTTTTGTTGGTTGTATAGAAATAATTTGATTTTATCAGATCAATCTGCCCAAAATTTTAGTTCATTGTTTTTGGAAAAAATGCAAGCATGAGCACTTAAAAACTGTGATGCAGTAAAATTGCTTTTTGGATGAAATCAAAAGAAGTTTGCCACAGTTTTTATCACAACACTAGCAAAATATCATTTGCTAAGAAAACAAGTGCCGTTAGTAGAGGTACCTCAATGTTATAGAGAATTTGTTTTCTTGGTTCTTCAAAATATAAGTGCTTTAAACACAATCAGGCCAAAAGATTCAAACTAAAATAAAACTGCTGGTATGTTCGGTATGAGTAATTGAACTAGCAAACACACTTAAAAATTAATGAGAGAGTTAGAGTATCTCAAATTGTTTCAAGTTTTGGTCGAAATCATTGTTTAAAGTGGCATGCGTTTTACAAATTTGTTAGTTTGCGGTTGCTACGAAAACCAGCAATTTCTCCCACCTCACATATTTCAGCAGCATAAGAATGTTTGACAAAAACGACAAAATTACAGACGCACGTTTGCAACAAAGGTTTTACGCAAAGCACAATGCAGCCACATTCATTGATGTTATGCAGCAACGCAATTATTACCAACTAGGCACCCACATCAAGTAATAGATGACCATAGCTCATAATCCTGGTGTTAAAACGTCGGCTTAATTTAGCACCATCCATCTACATGTTAATACAACTCTAGGTTTTTGCCTGTTCTGGAGGTATTGGAAGTTCCAGTCAGGTTCTGCTGTTCAGTCTAAAGGATGACTACTGCTCGATTTTGGATTATCAACTTTCGGATGGTTTGTTTAAACCGCCGCACAGGGTTATTTACATGAATTTGATCATATGGCACTTGACACTAGGTCTTATTGAGAAAAATGCACAGACAGCTTTCTTTTTCCTTGTAACGCTCTAAATTTCTTGATGATGTGATATGAGATTGATATTTTCGATTTCCAAGATCTGAAAGAACAGCAATCTAGGCATATCAAATCTGCTTTGGACAGCAATTTGAGCAAAAAGGATTAAGCAGTAGTATTGTGTTTAGTTTCATTTGTCACCGCTATTTCTTTCGCTTTCGATTTCCAAATCTGAAGCCCCATTTCCTCGGTTGTTTTGGTTACATTTTGTACTATCTATAAGCGAATTCGTATTTTGACCATTTTAAAGTGATTTTTGTGGTGGTTGCGAAATTTTCGGCCAACTCACAGCTTGGGCTCTGATCTGTAAAATAAATTTGGCCTGTGCTCGTGAGCATCCGATACTATCGCATACACTTTTTTCGATTTCAAGAAGTGTATTTGTGGTTAATGAATTGTTTACAGCAGGGGTGGCCAACTTGTCTTCGACTGGGATCGACTATAAAATTTCTTGCTAACTCGTGATCGACCGGTCGGTAATAAAGTCTCAAGTACAAAATGCCGAA
>JGI24158J21664_10001051_pt1 | contig 29309 bp, 22 predicted proteins | sample Ectturendosymbi3_FD_21664 | JGI IMG/M metagenome (IMG submission 21664)
TTTTTTTAATCAACGCGCTACTAGCATGCTGCATTACCAACAGGTACGGTATAGCATTGCTGTAATCGTATCTGTTTGGCCTTCTCCGTTCCAGCCACTTCCTTGCAAGTGGTCTGCCGCTAAAAGTTAAGAACTATTGGTGTTTTCACATTTTCCCACCATCTGATTTGACCTTCTACGTGCTGACGTACCCTGACGTCATCCGCACGCTATGCAGCACTTCGCAGCGTACGTCGCTTTGACCCCCGCCGAAAGTCAATTGCGGCGTTGTTTTTCAGTCCCATCGAGACGTGTAAGAACTTTTTCACGGACACAACGCTGCAAATTGATCTCGCTTTCAACTTGTTTTTCCTGCTCTACTTCGGACTCCGGGTAAGGGCATCTTTCAGCTGCAGCTGAAGAGAAGCAATGACAGAATCACACTGCGCGTTGTTTTCATTTTTTTATTCATGTTATGTGCAGCTTGACAAACGTTCGCATGACATTATCAGGCATAGAAACGGGTGCAACATTTGCTTCAAGTCAGTGCAATCCATCGCTCCTTTCCAGGTTTGCGCCTGTTAAAAGAGGCATCAGCGCTCTTCATACGCGTCGTCATGCATTATTTATAGACGTGGACTGCCCATCACGCTGATGATCGAACGTATTGTTGCTCACGCGCGCGTCTCTTCTGTTTGCAGTTCATTGCCGCCAACGACAAGCTCCTATTCTGGCTGGAGATAAATTCTATTGTCGATTTTTTTACTGTGCCGCCGGTGTTCGTGTCCGTGTACCTCAACCGCACCTGGCTTGGTAGGTGGCATGCGTTAGAATATTCTTACGCTTGCTGTAACTGTCGTCCGTTCCGTTTTTTGCGAAACGACGAAGTGACGAGAAAGCAGCAAATTAAAATACGCTTACGTGAACCAAACGATGTTCTTTTCGCTTCGCCAGGGTTGCGGTTCTTGCGAGCGATGAGGCTATTACAGTTTTCCGAGATCTTACAATTTGTCAACATCTTGAAGACCAGCAACAGCATCAAACTGGTCAATCTTCTGTCAGTTTTCATCAGCATCTGGCTGACTGGCGCTGGGTTTATACACTTAGTAGGTTTGACTAAAATCAACGATATTTAACTGTCATGTTAAGCACCTATCCGCTAAGGATTTGGTACATAGAGTTTCCTGTAAGCCGGCCTGTATTCAGTGAAAATGTCAGTTTCTGTGCGTAAGCCTAATTTACAAGACTCACGTCGCACTGATTAGTTCAGGCGACTTTGGTCTGCGTCTCCTGAAATTGACCTACAGTACCTTTTCCCCCTTAAATTTTGCGATATATTGCTTGTTCTTACGGACGCTGTGAAGAAATTCACGAATTGCCGAGCAGTGCGTCTTGCCCCAGCTATAATTCACGGGAAGAACACTTACTTCAACCGCGCATTGTTTGCTCAGCTTCTTCAAAATGTTTGCTTTCATCAGTGCAAAGTTGCTTTCATCAGTGCAAAGTGAAGATCACGAAATTGTAACATCACACGCAACCTATTTCGTTTTTTTACATTTATTTCTAACGCGTTTACGTGAAACCGATCAAAATGCGGTTGGGCAGGTTAAATCCACGGCACTAGCTATGCTGCCTAGCTATTCTTGTTTTTGGTTGGACTGAAATCGAGTTTCATTGCTTTACTTACATCAGAAACACCAGACCAACGGTTTGGTTGTTGTCTCTGAGGCTTGTACTATTGTTCTGGTGATACAACCGTTTTTGATTGCGTATTACGTTACTCGTGACTTTAGAAACTTCGCTGAGCAACTGTAAATGACGCAAAAATGTGCCTTGGTTGGTTCCACTTCTCTGTCACAATAATCAACGTTGGACACCTACAATCCCGTGTATGTGAAATAAAGACCACAAGCAGGCTCTATGCTGTGTAACCAATTTTTCACAAGCTCTACCCTTTAAGACCTTTCTTTTGAGTCTGCAAAAAGCCGTGTTGGATTGTACATCCTGCCAGTGCCAGGGTCTGCTACCTAGCAACCGCAGTGGGCGCATGCAAAGAACTACGCCTGGGGCATTCGGAAAATATGTAGCGGTGAAGCATGAGACCTGATTTCGGTCTTTTATGTTTTACGATCTAATTCAGGTTCGTTGAGTTTAATGTCAACGACGCCTTTTTTCTTTTGCAGGTAGAAAACACAGGCGATCCCTGGCTAGGCTTCTCCAACCCGCAGAAGCTGACTTACTGGGAGAGTGTTTATCTACTTATGGTTCGAGCCTTTGTGCTGGTGTCTTGTGATGCTTTGTGTGCTGACGTCGCAAAATAGACAAATTGTTCGTGGCTTCTTTGCCTTCTGAGCTCGTTGTTTGTATGCGGTCTTTCTATAAAAAGGAGGNTGAAAGTGATTTGTTCAAAATGACAATCTGCTGTAAGTAGTTTATTAAGGTGCGCTGATGAACATACTTGTAGCAACATCACGGTGGGCGATGAGAGCCTCACGATAGTCGGTGCCGGGTGCTTATAAAACGATTCAAGGTAAAATCCTGGACAAGATCCAGGTTCCTTTGCGAAGAACATTACTTTGTTGACGCAGTGAGACCAACATACAGTATCTTGTAACCATTGTTACCGAATTTATCTTGTAACCATTGTTACCGAATTTATCTTGTAACCATTGTTACCGAATTTATTTTGTAACCATTGCTACCGAATTTAACCATTGTTACCGAATTTAAAAAATTCTGAAGTCAACCACGTCGCCATTGCATTGCTTCTGAATATACACCATGCGGATATCGCTTTGTTGTCAGCTGACGTGCCTATCTCTAGTGTGCTTCCTCGCTTTTCTATGCGCACTGAACGGTGCTGTTTTGGCAGGTTACCATGTCAACCGTGGGGTATGGCGATATCGCCGCTAAGACAACGCTCGGTCGCTTCTTTATGATTTTCTTCATTTTCGGCGGACTGGCGATGTTCGCCAGCTACGTGCCGGAAATAATCGAGCTGATCGGAACGCGGAAAAAGTACGGCGGCGCGTACACTTCCGTGAGCGGACGCAAGTACGTAGTCTGTCGTTGAGTCATCGGACGTGCGTCCGCAGCTGTGCCGCGCCCAGCGCGTTTTCACCTCAGCACTCACTTTGTTCTGTGCGTGTCCGTCTGTTCAGCCGGCACCAGTTGTCGGACGCCGGTGCCGGGCGCGCGGCTGCAGCGAGAAAAATAACTTTCTGCATCGAGCCCAGTCCTTGTCCTGCTGCTGACTCGTGCGGCACGCCGCGTTTTTTTATCGACTGCGTATCGTTACCGTTCGCAGCTAACGGGACGGGCGTCACTTCGAACGCGATCTTCGTCAGGCTCTCGCGGGTGCTCTGTAGTAGCTGACGGTGTGACGGCTGATTTTTATCTGCAGTAAAAACAGAATTGTGTCGCGATGTTGCCAGCGAAGCACTGCATCGTTCGTCTTTGCACGATTCAAGGCTGTCCCGCGTCTTTATTGAGGCATTTTGCGAGCACACGGGCGAGCACGGCATTCGCGCTATTTACAGCCGGGTGGTTTCTGTCGCAGGCACATTGTGGTTTGCGGCCACATCACCCTCGAAAGCGTCTCCTATTTTCTCAAGGATTTTCTGCACAAGGACCGCGACGACGTCAACGTAGAAGTCCTTTTTCTTCACAGGTAAGAAGAGTATCGCGTTCGCGCAAAGGACCGCTCGTCATACGACGTTTCCCTGCAGTGTGCTGGCTGGATCCAGCGCCAGGACTGGGACGTCGTTCTGATCGATTTCGAACGGCAGCGCTTATATTGTGATTTGGCGATCCCTCGCAGACACGCTTAGAAATGTCGGATCATTAAATCGATAACGTGCTTTGCCGTTGCCATCGGATGCGTTTGCAACGTTAATCGGCTTCGCCGAGATCGACGCGATGGCGAAATTTGCGGCACGCTCCCTGCCAAGCTGCTCTGCTTCGCTTAAGTGCCGCACGTAATTGGTCCCGTTCACCGCATGGGCCAGGGCCGATTTCACGGCCAATTAGCGATCTCTCGGGCCTGCGTGCGATTGATGCATTAAACAAGCGCGTGTGCGGCTGCAGATGCGCGCTTTTCTCCGTGCGTTCATTGCATCGGTTCAGGTTCAGGCATTTCTCAGAACGCTTGTGGAAATCCCGTCTCAGACTTTCGTAATGGCGCAAATAGGAAACCTCGGGTGTTTATGCATAGCTCTGAAAGAGTCGGTTTGAAAGACCTACTCCGTGTTTGCGATCGTGTGACTATTCCCTCGGTTAACTTAATTAACGTTCAAGCAGCTTTTGCGGAACTGTTTCATGTTTGCCCTCTACGTATCTCAGATGCTTAGTCGACCTGAAAGTGAACTTGCGACCTCAAGTGAAGTTAACGCTTGCGGAAAGTCATGCACTTTAAACGCCTGGAAGCATTGCAAGAGCATACATCGTTTTTCGTTAACATTTAAGTTACTTTTCCATACTCAAAACCGTTGCCAGATGTTTTAATCTGCCATTTGTAACTTCACCATTTGCTGAAGCTGAATGCGGCACTGCCGTTGATTGGGAGGTTGTTGTCAAGTAGATAAACTGTCGAATCAAAACTGTTTTCATCTTTTTCATGTAACTATTTTTAGCACAGCAATCACAAGCAGAAACCAACTCCACCAGCAATGAAAACTTGCTCGGCAGTAACAATAGGTAGCCACAAAATACAAGCTCCTTTTTCACACTCAGTGTGTCTCCCAACCTGGAGCTGGAAGCGCTGTTCAAGCGACACTTCACCCAGGTCGAGTTCTTCGAGGGTTCGGTCCTCCACTCCACCGACCTCGCACGGGTTAAAATGGAAGAAGCCGACGCGTGCGTGATACTCGCCAACAAGTACTGCCTCGACGCCGACGCGGAGGACGCTTCCAACATCATGAGGTGAGGACTTACGGAGTAGTCGCAGCTCAACAAGGCGCGCGTTGGTGCACATGTCACCTGACTTTCAAAAGCAAGCCTTGTCCGTACTTACATCCCTCAGTATTTGCTGTGGGCTTTTTGTAACGTAAGACACACTGCAAGTGTACGGATTGCGAGTTGCTACGTCTTTGTATGTACGTTGTGTAGGCCACTCACGAGGTTACCGATTTTCGTCTCGGACTCACTTTTTTCTTCCATGTAAAGACTCGAAAGTTTGGTCGTTTTGGAAGGTTGCCGGATTTGTTAAGATTGAAAACGTCATTCAGCTGTGTGGCAAAAAGGGTGAAACTGTTCTGATAGTCGTCCTCAACGAAAAATACTTCGTCCGTTTTCAGAAATAGAACTCGCATATCAAAGCCAGCAAACTTGAAAAAGCTTGAAATAGAGATAAATATGATGCCAAACGAAGCACGTAAAATATGTAGTTTTTGGTTTGCAACATGCAAGGTCTCGTTTTCCTATAAATTCAAAACGAAAAGATTCTGAATTCTTTGTTCGTCCCGGGTGGTCGGCAACCTGTTTCGCACTGCGGGCCGGCTCAAGGCAGGCATAACTTCCACGGACCGGCTTTCAAGGCGTGGCAAATCAATACATCAAAAATACATAGATAATTTTAATTGCATGCAAATTTAATGCAACTTTCCATAACACCGAATTAGTGGGGCCTTGAGCTTGTTCCTCTGCACCGAGATGGCCCCATCCTGGGGCGGTAGTAGACAATAATACCCACAGTGGATTTCTAAGTCCAGTCTGCTTCGTGAAATACTGTAGTCGTGGTTGCTATCGCTACAGAAAATCACGCTTCACAAAGATATTTTGTTTGTATTGGACAATAAATAATTTATTCTTGATGCGCGGACCGGCAACAAAGGCCTCGCGGACCAGAATCGAGCCGACGACCGGCGGCTTCCGACCACAGCACCAAACCAGCAACAGCACCTCGGATGATCGAGTGCTGTTTCCTGTGCGGAAATGGTCGCGCGCAACATGGCAACCCCTTCTGACGTGTTGTAAGCAAACAAGAGACTCTGTCGATGCCCGATCTGCTGTAGACCGTTGTCTCGAGCACGCCGCAACGGAACTTTGTGTGCGGCGCTTTCGCCGTCTTGCCTCTCCCACAAGAATTGATTTCGTCTTTTTCCGCAGAGCAGTCGGACGGATGGAGGAGGCGTACTTTGAGTACAAAGCTCACTGAGCTGAGCTGCGTTATTTTCTGTAAACTGTAGGGTTGACGCGTCTTTAAAAAAATTAACACCCCCCAATTAGATTCAAGCAACAGCGATGAGCGTGCGCAGTAAACGAAATTGAGCTTTTTAAGCTTCATTCGCTTTTTCCTGTCGGTTGTTTTCGAAATTCAGCTTTTTAAGTTTTCTCCGCTTTTTTCCCTTTCCGTTGTTACGGTGAATTAAAGATGTTCTAGTCAGCCGTCAAGCGAAAGTCCAATTGTTGGAGATTAAATTCTTTTCAAGAGCTCCACAGGAAGGTTTATTGTCGCCGATTTTTTAATTAAACTGACAAGTGCATCGTTCACCACAACTTTGTCAAAATAACACGCTGCTCAGTTGCAAAATAGTGTTTACCGCTGCACCAACTTTTTGTGAAGCCCAAGCTTCGACTCTTCGATGCGTCACACATCAGCGGTGGCAAAAGGCGAATTAATGCTTATTTTTCAATTTGTGTTCGTAGCAACCTTCGATACCGTATCAAATGGCGTCGAACTGAACTTAGCAGCGGAGATGGAGGTTGCAAAAATAAACCTACACAAATTGCGTTGTTACTAGGTTTAGCGGAGTGACCTTATGGCCCTGTCAACGATTAACTTCCCGCTTCCTGACATTCCTGAGCCGTGTGTTCAAAACAAAACGCCGTTAATTTAACGCCAGTTTGACAATGACATCTTTCGTTAACTACGTCTCGCTCCCTGGTTTACGGTTCTCAGTTAAAGTGCGCTTATTAGCGCCTTGTGCACTCCGTGTTGCACACCTACGCTAATTTAATTTAACAGCGCACGGAGTACAGTACAGCGAAAAAAAAACACTTTCGTTCTAGGTACGTTTACGTCAGCGTATATAATGACCGTTACGCGAAAGAGAAAGTGTGTTGAAACAAATCGAAATGTTGAAAGTGATTTCTGGACAACAAGATAACACCAAAGTTGCCAGCGCACTATACCGGCATCAGCGTTTTTTCTTTGATAGCTTCAGTGCCAGTTTTTTGTTGAACACCATCTGTTGCTGAATGGCCCTGTACGTGTAAAACTCCAATGACCTTGTCGCCAACCTCTTGGAACAATCTAAGAATGATAAAATACGTTGCCGTGCTGGTAACTACAGCACTGCTTTGAACAGAAACATGTGCTGGGAGTGAACGACGATTCTGCGGAGTTCTTGTTGAACGAGGGCTGCGTCCTCTGTTACCTGGAAAATCGTTACGATCGATCAGCATTACCAAAAAGTATTGTTTAAAACTTAAAACCAAAAACGTTTGGACGACTTTGATTTACAAACAATGTCACCTAACCCGATAGCTCATAGCAAAATTATTGTCCGTCGAATCGTTTTATCTGCAAGAAACGAACCTTGAAACGGCTTTACAAGTCTGCACCTGGTGGCTGGGGATCTTTGCTTCGGCGTTCGTTTATGAGTGATGATGCACGGCGAATTCCTCTGTTTTGTAAACGACTGGGGCAAGGGCGAATTCTTGTTCTCCCCATGCCTGTCGTGAGAACTTGCGCTCTACAAGCAAACATGACGTTGACCATATACCAAAGCTGGTCAGCAAGTCGGGATACACTCTTTGGTATTACTGAGGTGTGTTTGTTACCTTTCAAATTATTCCTGTTGCCAATCTTTTTTACGAGATATAAAACACCTAATAGTAATTTCACTTTTGGTTAAATCGTAGTAGTGTGTCGCATGTGGCTTGAAATTACAGCTCGAGATTTTCATGAAATGAAAATGCTGCGGCAAAGTAAGACAGACGTGCCTTGCCTAGAATGTGCATAGGCGTCTCTGCACGTGACGTATATCGCTAGCATGAGTCCGACTGTGCGTTGACATCGTCAAAGGTAAACGTAACGTGCCTTGTTGAGTCCCAGTTTGTGTCATTAAACATATGGTCAGACCAGAAAATCTCCTTCTTGCTAGTAATGCGCCTTCCATGACCAACTTACAGTCCGATTTTTATGACGTGAAAAGAGATAGCGCGTTTTGGCGCTAGTTTCAACTGCGTTGTGAAAAGCGCCAGAAGACTGGTGCTTTTTGTGCATTCCATAGTCGTAACTTGGAAGTAGGTAGAATTATTGAAGCGCTGTCAACCTAGCGGTACGTTTGGCCCCTTGTTTTTTTCGTAGATGTACTAGACCGCACCTCAGACTGATAAACAGAGACTTCCTCTCTTGTGCACACGGTCCAGGCTTGGTCATCAGTAACATTGCTGTGACTGGCAAATGTGCAGGACTTTCAGTGTCGGAGAGTCAGCATGGTGAACGCAGCCGTTGACAGTTCAGGAGGATGTGCTTTACCATTTTGTCGGAATCCACAAACGCACAGATCTGACGTAGCAAAGCCTGCTTTTTCTGATAGGCACCACAACGACCAACGCCACTTCTTATTCGGTTTAGTTGGACCCAAGCTTTTCGAGCGAGGTGATAACCATGTTGTGGGTCGGAGAGACTCGTACACCGTAGATAATATGCCCAAAAAACTGGCGTGAAAAAGTTGAAACGTAAAAAATGTGAAATTCCTGGGAGTTGGCTCAAACCCTAAACCTAAACGGTTCAAATGCAGCCGTTTGTGAATGATCACCTTACCCCGAACTCTTGTGGCCATGTAATTACCTGGTTTTTACCTTCTTCACGAGGAGAATCACACTTCTGCAAACAAATGCAGTTGTGCTACTCTCACAATAGCGAATAATATACGTAGTGCAAATTATGTGCGCGATTGAAATGATGTTTACCACAGTATTGCTCGTTTGCATTTTTGCTGCTCAAGATTCATGATTTTCCACTTACTTGTTGTGAAGTGTTTCCATCATGCAATAAAAATTACAGTATTGTTACTTCCCTTAAGCTTTATATCCTTGAAAAAAAACTCAGTGTTATAGTTTCTTTGTGAATTAAAAAAACTTCTGAACTTTTGATAAAAACTGTTGGCGGTCATTGAACACAAAACCTTTGAGAATTAGTCTTGCAAAGGTAAAACTCGTAAATCTTGTCACGCTTTCTTGCATTTTCAGTATTATTTACCCCGCAAGCTATATACTTTACTTGATTCTTTTTGTTGTTGCACAGAGTAATTTCAATTAAGAATTACCATCCTAAGGTTCGAATTATCATTCAAATCATGCAGTACCACAACAAAGCCCATCTGCTCAACATACCCAGCTGGAATGTGAAGGTATATTTTGTATTAATCGCATACGCACTAGACAAGACATTGGTGGGTGCGCACGGTTTACTTTTCACAAGTTTGACCGATTGATTGTCAACCTGCTCATGAACGTTATTCCAATCACGAAAAGTACAATCGTCCATCCAACTATTTCGTACGGCCTCGCAGTCCAAGCCCTTTGTGCCCGCTCCAGCCAAAATGCTCGAGTGTGATCCGTCACTACAGATAACGTACCGGGCGCTTGCTTGGGCGCTGCAAGATGCAATCTTGCCTCGGAATGTGTTTGAACCGGTTCAGCGCGCCCTGCACATGCAGCATCCGGCGATGTTCGCGGCTCCACGTTAAATTTTGTTGCGTTCCAACGGTTTTCGGTTGCCGCACTCCGCTTGGACAGTTCGTGATTTGCTTGTGTACTTCATCGCAAGTCAAAAACTGCACTGTCGAGTCATCGATAAACCGGCGAATCTTCGCATTTGAGATATTCACGAGCAGCAAACAGGTGTAGATTTCGCGGATGTTGCCCGGTATCGCCTGTTACCTGATACAATGGGTCTTTACGCTGGCGTCGTGATTTGTGCGCCGCAACTGTGCTTGACGTGGACTGCTGTGCCCTGCTGGCCGTAAAAACGCTGAAATAATCATCTCATATCCGGCAGTGAAAGGGCGAGCGCGTGACAGCGGTTTGTCGCGAAAGCAGGCCTGCGTGCTGCTGCTGCTGCTGCTGCTCTCGCAAGTCGCCAAAGTTCGCAGCGTGCAATCCTGTTACGAGCGATGGTTTATTTACGAAGGTAATCGCGCGCACGTTTAACATGCAAAACGGACGAACTATAAAGTGTCAGTCAACACGACGATTGGAAGCAGATCTGTTGATTGAATGTTGCGCGAAGCGCAAACACACCCTCTTTTGCCTGTTTTTGCAGCGTGTGCCTTTGGTGCTACTTTACTTTAACGTCCGGACTTTCAAGTGGCGCGTCAACGAACCGAATTCGAATATGAGATTTTACGTCTCCATGTCTACGGAGCTGGTATTTGTTAGTTTCTGAGACGCGAACACGAAGCTGTTTTTTTATGGCTGCTGGACATTGCAAACGAACCTGTTGCGTACAATATTCCGCATTTCAGCGTGCTCAATTTTCGGTCCGCGTTATTAAACCCTTCAGCAGTTGGCCGCTCATTAATAATGCAACGGGTCAAGGCTGCATTGTCCTGGCGAACGAAAATCGGCAACAACGATTCTGTTTGCTTTGTCAGGGAGGCGACGACGTAATCTGCCTGTCGGAACTGAAGCTCGGGTTCATCGCGCAATCCTGCCTCGCTCCGGGCTTCTCGAGCTTAATGGCTAACCTTTTCTCGATGCGATCCACCATCAAGGTACGCTGGCCTTCCGATCACTCATCCACTTCGTGCTCCACGCGCTGTTCGCCGCCCTCCACGCGTTCCATTGTTCTGGGTTGAGATTCCTCGTCAGGGAAACCGCAGCAGCGAGGAGCTCCGCGAGGAAGGAAAGGGAGGCTTGCCACCACGAGCCCAGCCGGTGGCGTAGCCAGTCCAAGATGCTTTATTTTGGGGGGAGGAATTTTGGGGGGCTAAAATTTTTTATTGTATGCGAGCAACGGTGAGTTGTTTGGGATACCGCCTCTCAAAGCACAAAATTTCTGCGTATTCTAACAACTTTGGGGGCATGGCCCCCTGGGCCTCCACCTGGCTACGCCATGAGCCCAGCACGTCTCTCGCGGAGCCCTTGGTGCTGTGATACTAGTTCCGCTCTTGGCGCATGAAGCAAAACAAGACATTGTGGCTACGCGAGCACCGACCCTACGCCCGGGTTTCAGTGACATCAGACTAATACACACTTAACAAAAACCTCATAAAAATGTCAAGAAAAACGTAACCGTGGGTCATCGGCCGTGTCAGCAGGGAAATCAATGTCAGCAGGGAAACACGTAGCAGTAGCAAAAAAATCGATATAAAAGTTATAACGGATGTACATCAGGTGATCTGCGTGTCTTACACAAGCTTCATTCAGAGACAAGTCTTTTTCATAGTTATAGCTAACCCTGTGATGGCTAACATAGTAGGGACACTTTTCCCCTGTTTAACAGCTATACAGAAAACATTTAAGGTGGTTTTCAAGTTCCGGAGAATGGTACTGTTTAGAGCAGAGGTTCCCAACCTGGGCTATATATATCCCTAATGGTACATTTGCCTATCTGAAAGGGTGCATTTAATGTTAGTAATAGAAGAGAAATATATTAAATCTATTTCCAAATATTTGTACATATATCAGTGAATATTATTTAAAAAAATCATTATGTTTATTGCTAAATATTTCTATGATAAAATATTTTGTCATGAGAAATTTTGGGAGTACATGGTTGTCTGTCGAAATGCTGAAGGGGTACATGGTCAGAGAAAGGTTGGGAATACCTGGTTTAGAGAGAGAAGGAGCGTGTTTTGAACCGCCAGCGTAGTCGTCTGTTGGCCTGCTCGTCTCACAACTCGCGCAAACAAGAGATTTCGCTTCTGGAATAAAATCGGCACGACCTAATTTGTTTACTAACATGAACACATGTTTTCGAAAACTTCACCCACACACACATTTTACAAGCATCCACTCGTAAAATAGAGACACCGCAACCGCACCTAAAGCCATCTGGAGCTCAAGTGTGTGAACGAGGTCACCGTTACGTCTTTCTGGGTGACCTTAGTGTGCCGCGCACAAACTTGAGTGTGATTCTTACAGTTTAAAGCAGTGGCTCCCAACCTTTTTTGACCCATGGACCATCTTTACAAAAACAAACAAATCCGATGGACCACTTTGCTATGCTGACACCTTATTAACAACTAGTCGAAACTTTTCAGGAACGCTTACTCAAGGATTTATGGAACTTTCTGTAGACCACTAGACACTAGAAATGAGAAATACTGCTTTAAAGCATCTGTGAGTTCTAAACAGTTCGTTATGTAACGTCTGTGTTGTTGTAGTTTGACGGCGAATCGTGGCAGAAGCATTACTTGGCGGGCGTGGGGACCGAGATGTACACGGAGTACTTGTCGTCTTCGTTCGTCAACTATTCATTTCCGAAAGTGTGCGAGTGAGTGTTGAAACGGAGTTTTGCTGGCCCGGCAGTAACTTGCCTGAAGCGGAAAAGCAGGGAACGTCCGTTGCCTGACCGTTGTAAACCAAAATCTCTATTTTTGTGTCAAAGTTCCGGCGGGTGTGGGCGACGTCTTTGACGTCTTGGTTCTATATTAAACGCTATTCGTCTATTCGTCATGTTCTCCTGACGTGCGCGACTGCGCTCGTGCTTGCCGCAATTTCACGCCCGGCACGGCCCAGCGACGTGCAGTGGCAGTCGCTGTTGGGATTTGAAGGGGATCGGTTTGTGACGAGGTTGCGTGCGGGATGGCGTTCGGTTCCGATCGTTATTGATTAAGTAGGAATGATCGATTTTCGCGTGATCGCGGAGAACCGTGCAATTGAAACGTCGCGCACAGCACCTGAGAACAAGATGCGTAATGGCCGCGCCTTCGAATCAATGAGTCAATTTCTTTGCAGGTTGTGTTACAAGAAGCTCAACCTTCTTCTCATCGCCATTGAAGTTAACTATGAAAACGAGGATACAAAGTAAGGCTTGGCTTGCGGCTGAGGAGGCTTTGATCTCTCTGCCTGAATTGTGTGTGCGTGGCTCTGGTTAAAAAAGAAAACAATCAGCAAGAAGCGAATCCAGACGACAATGCCGTTTCTGTGTCGCTGCACGTACAGCGCACGATTGGCCCAAACGCCGCCGTACTGTTTTGGCAAAGCGTCCACCTCAAGCTTTCGCGTAAACACTTTCGATGGCGGAATAAGCTGCCGTCACACAATCAACTTGCACCTTTAACCGGAAAGCAGCGTAGTTTGCAAAAAATTCAGCGGCGATGAATCGCCACGAATTGTTCCTGCGTTCGCTTGTGAGGAACGCCGCGCTGTTTGCGCTCGCGTTCCTCCCATTCACGCGCCCGCCACTGGCGGTGCGTAAGCTCAGCTTCCCTGGTGTGGGGGAGACAAGGGCGAATGGTTGCACGGCAAGCTAATTCACGGGTCGTCGCGCGAATGCATTCTGGTGAGCAGGACGCACTAACTATTTCATTGGTTGTCCTGAAAAGACAGACGACCGTAATGTGGTGAAGTGAAAACTGGCATGGTGCTGGAACTATTCTAGCTCGTGCGTTTGTCTAAAGTTTGTCTGCTCCTGTAAAAATCTGTTGGTCTTGCTAAAATCCACGAACCAACAAGCGTAACTATTTATGGTCTGCTCAGTCATTTACATACAGCGAACGGTGAGTAATCCTTTAAATTAAACGTAACGTGCCTTGTCAGCCTTCGTAGTCCTCTCCATTCTCACTCCTCTTGTAAATATGATAGTGGCTTGAGTCGAACCAAAGGTCACACGTTGGCTACAAGCCACCGAAAAGGAAGTTTGTGAACGTCGTGGCCAAGCGTCTTTAAGCGCTTTCAGTCGATTCGGTGTACTGTGTATTTCGAAGTCTGCCTGTTCCACCATTAGAGCTATTGGAGATATGCGGCGATTTTTAATCTTCTTTTCTTTCTCTGTAGTTTGATGTTGTTCAAGCGGTGAGTAATCACACAAAAAGGTTTTTCAATCGCTTTGCATGGACTAAACACGCCGACGCAACCTCGTATGTGTTTTGAGCGACGGATGAACAGCGCGCTGCTAGTGTGCATGCGCTCCGTCGCGCAAATACGCATTAACCGTAATTAGCGCTCGCCTCGGGAGAGCGCCATTCATTACTCACTCGGCTTTGTCGCGTTCCTTGCTTCGTTCGCTGAGATTTGCAGCCGGCGCGCGATTTGCATTCCTGATCTCAGCACCGCTACCCTGTTTCTCGCAAGCAGGTGACGTGCTCTGCAAGACATGCCGGAGCTCGAACGTAACACACAGCTTCGCGTGCATGATGACAACTTCAACCTGCTTTTAATGATGCGCGGTTTTGCTTTTTCATTTTTCATGCTGCCGCCAAAGTTTCACGGCGTTATTTTTTCAATGCTTGGGAAGCGTGAAAAGCTTTTCCCCGTTACGTACAGCGAATGAGAAACTATGCCGAAATAGTACGTTGGCTATTTCTGGCAGACGCACATTTTATTTTTTCAAAGCTTCGGGTTCAATACAGTATTTTATTTTCGGATTGCCCAATGCCATCTTTTAATAGTATGAGAAATTCACCCCTTCGTGTTCAATTCGCCCCGACGTTGATCTTAAAGTTATGGTTATTCGGTTTTGAGCCTTTTGCAAGTTGGCCGCTATTGCATTTGGTATGGATAAGATTGCAAGGGCAGTCTGATAACAGAGCTTGCTTGCTGTTGTTGAAGTTCGCTCTCCTCGTTCAGCTTTCTTTGACTAACAAAATTCAAAGACAGTTATTTGGCGAGCAGCCATTTATTTTTGCCCACGTCTGTTTATAGAAATGCACCAGGACGTTCAAGAACTGAACGCCATTACACAGTTGTTTACCGCTTTTGAATGTTAGCCGCTTTATGTAGAAGCTGCGTAAAACGATATTTGCAAAGAAATTTCAGTCCGCCTTTTAATATAAGCCGAATAACGAAACATTTTGCAAGCCCATAAAAGTCCCATCTATTTTTTAAGAGCACCGTAGGAACGACAGACGTATTGGCGCAGTTTCAGCTCAAATCTTTACTTTGCCAACGTACATCTTCCGAACATATGTTTTTGGAAGTGCGAAACACCACAGCTTACTGCACAGCCCTGCAGTAACAAACGAATTGGTTACGGCAGGGAAAAAAACCAGAAGCTTCCCTTGCTTGTAAGCCACCCTTGTATGTGTATCAGGCGCATAAAACGATGACAAAATATGAAGATAAGCCGCGCCTTAACGGCATAGACAAGTGAGACTGCGTGCATCATGTCGACTGCGTCGGTGTCTAGTCGAGTCTTTGTCTCATGTGCCGAGCGAAACCGCAGATAAAAATAGACCTGCGCGATCGTTGCCCTCCTGTCGCTCCCGGTCTTGTCTCAGCGCCTGAACAAGTCGGACCAAATCACTTTTTATCACCTTTCCATGAAGCAAGTCTAACAGCGCACGATGCTTTGTGCTCGAAAATCTCCCCTGTCTCAATTAGTGGCGTTCTTTCGCTCTTTCCTCCCTCTGTCAAGGGACAGAGCGTGTGCTCAGTCCTGGGTGTTTTTTATTGTCATGCGGAGAGACGTCGATGTTTGCGACCGCCTCAATTGTAGTTGTGGTTTCGGTAGATTGTCCTTTGCAGTTGACATTGCGCTGTGTGTCTGGTTTCGATTTGTGTCAAACATCATGGCCTGATTTCAAAGACTCATGTGAAACTTTTGACGTCGGTGCTTTTCCTCAGCGATAACTTGTTTCTTAAAGAAGAAAGCGTGCGCCTTGGCGCGTAGCTCAGCGTGTTGATGCCTGCGTTCACCTGACAGTTTTTTTTGTGGCAGAATCCTGATCAACCCTGGAAACCACGTCAAGATCCATGAAGGAACCCTGGGCTTCTTCATCGCTCAGTCAGCCAAAGAAGTCAAAAGGTCAGTGGCACGTGCCACGAATGCATCGGCATTGCTTTAGCTTTTTTCAAATAAAGCCATGTCGCTATAGCGATTCGGACGCGCTTCACGTACCCGCAGTTAAAGCCGTTGCAAGTGTGAGGCTCTTTTCCAGTCGTTTCAACGTTTTGCATTCCGCCAGGGCGCTCGTATACTGCGGGGACTGTCACGTCGACGTTGAAAATGTGCGAGACATACGTCTGTGCAAGTGCACGCACCGCCGTAAGGGACCGCGCTGCAGTGTGTTTGCGACTGTATGCCGATGCAGTAATTCGATTCGAAAAGCAAATCAACTGGGATTGCATTTGTATTGCATGGCGTGCGGCTCAGTCGAAGCCAATCGATGAAGAGACCTAATCGCCACTAATTTTTAACGAACTACCACCTGCGAATCGGTTGCTTGGCAATCGCATCGGTTGTTGCCACGCGGCGAATTTTCAAATTGACTCCCTGTTGCCAGGCAGTTCACCCCTGACGCGTTCCCCCAACCTGTCAGGGAGAAAAGCTTTGCTCAAGCTGTTCTTTGCCGTGAAAACAAAACCTCGCTTGAAGTTTGAAATAGTTCCGTTGGTTTTAGATGCAGTATGAGATATAGGTTATCTGCACTAAAGTCAAACGTAACCCCAAATACCAGAGGAAGATCTCATTGGGTAACGACCGCAGTTGGCTTGGTGGTGGACGGTTCATTCCTGACTTCTTTTTTGTCGGGAAATAAGTAAAGGGCAGTAATAGTTTTTTGGGATAATACAAACCAATCTTGATGTCCAAAACACTTGTTACACGACGTTGTCCGTCAGTTTTTTTTTTATTGTGGAGTACATATTCCAGCAATTCGGTTCCGTTGGGCGCTTTTTATGCACTGGCTTCACCTGTACAGTACAGTGGCAAACGTTTACAACATGACAAACAAAACGTGGTGGAGAAGGGACTACTGCAAACTAAAAATATGGATCTTATATGTTTATGGGGCTCTTGACCCATTGAACTATTTTAAATGAATTGCCCCATTGTTAAATACACAAAAGTAAAGCCAAGTGAAGCTAGTTCGAGACCTTTTTCATGGAGTAAGCATGAGTACTGTGGAGCTTAATAGGAAGAAGCCTCTTTTAGAAAAGCTAATTTGGGATCGATACGCGATTTAAAGCTGAGGATTAATGGGCAAAGCTTATCTCTGACAGCACGATGACAAATTTTGATTTGTGGTGGAAACGTCTTGCCACAATTAAAAAAATGAACTCGTATGACCCTGCGCGGGTGTCACGCTCTAACTTAAGCTGATGTGGTAGTGTACAATAATTTTTGCTGACATCCGGCAGAGCGCTGGTCTACTGTCAGGCGTGCCACAGCGATCTGACCAACCCAGAGCTGATCAAGTCGTGCGATTGTAAGCGTCGCAAAGATTTGGGAAGTGAGTAGTTGCGTTTGCATGCGTGGGTTGTTCTGTTTGTAGTTTGTCGATTTTCATCTGTGATTTGCTCTGAGAAAAGCGAACTCGTTTTGGCCACGTGCCGGAAACAATGATTGCAGCAGTCTTGTCACGACTGTGAACACTGCAATCACAGCCGTGCAGGTGTTTCTGTATGTAGTCTCGTCACCTTTTTTGCCTTGTCATCGTGCAGCCAAACCCGAAGTGTCTTTCCACGCTGTTTCACACTTAACGTTGAAATTACGGCACATTTCTCAATTTCGCTATTGAACACGTTTAAATTTAGTTAAAATTTCGTGGCGACCACCGCCTCTTTTTTGAAACACCTCACCTCGGCTTCATTTCGGATGTACACCGGAATCTACTTTTGTCCATCCGTCGATATAACGAAGAGCGTGTGTGTGCATGCGTGCGTTATGGTCCAACTGCCCTGTGCTGACATGAGTTTGGGTTAGGAGGAAATGATTAGCTCGCTGTGATTTGTTCTGGAAACTGGCACGCGTGGCATGTTATATGCTTCAGACATCAACAATCACCAAAAAGTTTGATGTTGTGTGAAACGAATTGATGAAGCGAAAGTCGATCTTATTAACTTGTATTTCGAGCATGTGTATTTACAAAACACACGAAATAAACTGATTGGTGTTCGAGAATTTTCTTTGCTACGGCGCCTTACCGGCTTAAGTAAACCCTCTCTCGAGAAGAACGTGCGCCTAAGTGACCTCGCAATATAATATTCGATAAACCCTCCCCTGCAACTTGAACCCAGGATTTCATTTCACCTGGTGAACACGCTCGTTTAGTATTGCATTAAAACAAGTAGAAGTGCTGTTTGCATGTCGTTTCAAAAGAAAAGCGCTTGTTCGAGCGTAGCTTTACGTGTGATTCACCTTCACCGTCGCATGGTGCATTGTCATGTCGTGAGTGTTGCATGTTTCAGGGAAAAGAACGTTACTCCACCTGCTGGGTATCAATCATAAACCTTCCAACGGTAAGTTAGTTAGTGGGGCGCTCGGAGCGCGAGCGCACTGGAAGAACGAGCGTTTGCGCGGGCTGAGGTTTATTTACCAGTTGGAGAGCCAGGGTTGTAAATTTGATTGTACTGTCAACTTTGACACATCAGATGGGTGCATAGGCGTAGCCAGGGGGGCCATACCCCCAAATGTTTAGAAGATATAGTCATTTGTGCTTTGAGAGGCAATATCCCAGACAAAATAGCGTTATTCGCCTAAAATGAAACATTTTGCCCCCCCCAAAATTTTTGGGCTGGCTACGCTACTGGACGGGTATAGGGAAAGAGCGTCGGAATTATAGTGCACAGCAGTGGCTTTTTTTCTTTTGCACAGTTGCTGTCCTTGCAAACAATGAAAACGCAGGTTTTCAAGAGAAAGTTTTGTTAGTGGTATGTAGTCCTGGCGTTATCATGTCCATCAAATATGTGTTACTCGTAAACGAGCGCGTGATGAACTTGAAACACAGTACTTCTTGCTTTTCAATCGCTGAAGTTTTAGCTTGTTTAGTTCAACGTTACTGCAATGACTTTCTGCCAAACGTGCTCCTAATTTTCATACATTTTCCCATTCGTGTTGCTTATAATATTAAGTTTAATGAGCGCCTAATCCCATAAGAACCTCTCGAGGGCGACTTACAAACACGGCATACACAAGCCGAAATATGGATAGGAAATCGACAGCGCAGATAGATACCGCATTGGTGGAAAGCATGGGAGAGACATTTAAAGCCACGTGAAAAAATAGAACGCCACGGTGTTTCACAGCAGAAAGCCAGGCAGATAAAAATGGCTTTTGAGTTTAAAAAAAGCGGCTTATGTGATGCACGATACGACTACACTCCTATCCCGATGGTCTTCCAATAACTGAGGTCGGAATAACACGCTTTATCAAAGCAATTTTAAAGAATTTTTGCAAAAATGTAAGGTACATTTTGTCAACATTGCGACTCTACTTACATTAGGAAAATCGTTTGACATGTTTTAGCAAAATGAAATGACTACAGAAGTTTTCGGAATCATGGGCAAGCTGTTGCGTGGGGGCAAATAGCTTTGGCAATCCAAGCCCTTACTAACGTTCAAAGTATAGCGGTTTTTCTTTAAAAAATCGGAATACCTATGCTTTGTTTGGCTGATGCTAATGCTTAAACCGACAATACGGAACTAATGGCATTTCTCATGTTGTGATTCGCATGTTGGTGAAAAATCGTATTGGAAACATTCCCTATACCCTGGCTCTCCAGTAACTTCTACCTCTGCCGAAGTAGCATAGTTAGTTTGATTTGTGTTTGTCGAATTTTGTTCTTTTCTGGCGCAAGTGCGTTTCATGACATTTGTTTCTACTGCTTTCTTCAGCGTAGAAACACTAGGGACGGAGGTGCAAAGCGGGGATCGAACTTCCCACCTCGAATTTCCAGCCAGTTCGGTGTATTTTGTTGATCGAAATCGTTTGGATCTGCGTTGTGTGTAGTTCGCCCGTGACCAGCATGTTTCTTCGTCATTCCTAGCAATTATCCCCACCTGTCGTATTTGCGAAGCGCGTAGGTTAAAATTCAACTAGAAGCGGCGGCATTCGAACGACTTACCGACAGCTCTCTACTTCAATCGGTACGGCAAGACCTCCTCCAAGCATTTTGCTCACAGTCGCAAGACCTCCAAGCATTTTGCTCACAGTCGCAAGACCTCCAAGCATTTTGCTCACAGTCGCGTGTACATTAGTTAATGTATCGTTGATAACTCGCCTGAAAGATTATTTTAACTTGCAGTCGGTTTATCCGACTCAGGTACAGCGCTGCTCTGGCCGCCCAGTAAGAAATACGAGGAAGGTGAGTGTCCTTCGCCTCCGCAATCTAACTACCACTTTTAGTATGCAAAACACAACGTCGCTCATGCTGTTTAACGCTTGCACGCGTTCGTGTGGTGGAGGACCGCATGTTACTAACTAACCACTGACTGTCGTGCTGTGTTGTGTGATAACACGCTTTTGCTTCGGCTTAACCTGGTGTGTTGAACCACAGTTCACGCTCTTTGTCAACTGTTGCGAGAATACGCGCTAACAGAAGGATGAAGGCGTTGCAGCATGTTTCCTTTTTGCTCAAGCACTTTTCACACATTTTTTTAATGTCCAACCGGTAACGTTGAACGCATCGGTTTGGGGAAAATGTCTTGAAGTTAATTGATACGTAAACGCTGTCTGTGGCAGGGCAGTTGTTTTTTCCGTGGCTGCTGTGAGCGGTTGGACCCCGTCTATTGCAGTTGGGATTTGGATGTGTGTAAGCAGGGATTGCACCGAAGAAAGGGGCATTTCCGGTGCGGCAGAAATTAACCTTGAGTGTCGCAATGCCACTTTGATCTTCCGACCTTTCTTTCCAGTCGCAGGAGTCAAGTTTAATGGAGTTCTGTTCAGCTCGGGAGAGTGTAGCGTGTCAGCTGTAAAGCGTTTTCCAGGTAATGCATGTCACCAGGCTAACCCCGCAGGGAATTCTCAAGCGCCCCAAGGGTAGCATCTCAGGTCGGTGAGCAGATAAGCAAAGGTTTTTTTCGTGACCAATGCGGCTGCACGCTTGGAACAGGAATTCCTGGTGACCTTGTCATCCTAGCGATGAATGTCTGTTGGCGGTTTGGCACGGCAGTCTGCAGATTTGTTCGTAACTGGCAATGTGAGGTTCCAATGCAATTTTGGTGCCGACAGCATCTTTTGGCTTGTCATTTGTAACTTTGTTGTTGAAACTATGAATTGCTGATGGCGGTACATGTTCCACCGTTCAAAATGCTTAAAGTAGGAAATTCTTTGTTTGCCAAAATTTGAAGCTGTCGATGACCTTTCTCACATATTTTTTAAAATTTATTTTTGGTTGGCAAGCAGCTATGACTCTCAATATATATGTCAAACAAACCTTTCATGGAACTGTAACGAACCTCAAAATAATTTTCGCCAAAAATTTATATTTGAGAAAAAAAAGTGCGCTGTATCAATCGGAAACAGACAGCGCGCTTGATTTATCATCGGTTTTCCATGGCGGTGAGCTAGACTCCGTCGAATAATTTGGTCGAACACCTTAAAAATTCTGGAAGAGCTTTCTTTTCAAGAGTCAACAGGGATGAGCGCTGTCGGTAATGACTTGCATGTGCGTGAAAAGTGGCAAGCAGTGAAGGACACGTTGAAAATAAGGAATAACCGCGGGATTTTATTGTTGAAGTTGCAGTGGCGCAGATGCAGGTCGCCAGCGACAAATCGCACTTGTTGGGGTCTAACTACGCGCAGGACGGTTGCTTGCGACTGCGTGCCATTATTACCTCACATAAGAAGAGCAAAGGCGCTCGTGAGTTTGATGTGGTTGTTGTTCGATGGCATTGCCCGACACGTGACATGGTCTTGTGTTAGCCTTGTGCGCTGTATCTGTTCGAGAAATTGCAGAAGTTTGTTGCTATTGTTGTTGTCGTCGTGCTTGTCCACCAACGAGGCTCCTCTGTGGATCTTTCGCGAAGAAGCTAGAAAGAAAAATTTGCAGTTCCACCGTTCATCCCCTAAGAAAACAGAAAACAAAAAATTAATCCATTCAACATACTTTTTGGCAAAATTCAAATTTTTTGGAAGACAACTTTGAAATTCTTGTATGAGCTTCTTTTTACTGAAACTTTTATGATATTGACAACACCTACACTTTCAATGGGAAAATTTGCACTGGAAGCAGCTATCCATGTGAACAGCTCTTTGCTGTCGCCAGTATTTCTTGAAGTTTATGTTTCGGCACACTGCCTTTGAACCGCGTTTTTGCCATAAGTTTCGAAAAAAAACTTAATTAATCAAAGCTTCTTTTTGCAAAATTTCCGGTTAGAACGCTTTTTTAGCATTTTGCTGCATTTTCCGAGTTTTTGTAACAAATAAATCTGTTTCTTTTCACCGAAAATTTTCATCTTTCAATTTTTTAAAATGGAGCCGGCTGTTATGCTGCAATCATTTGCAAACAAAAGATGTACTTGCATGACCTCTCACCCCCCTTTCACCCCGCTTCGGCGCGGGGCATGCACGTATAACGCACTTCCTGCTCACGTTCAACGCTTGCATTGGCAGGGAATTGCAATTGTTGGAGCGAGTCGTCGCTCACTACACAGTCCTGCGCAACTGCCACTTGTCATCTGAGCCATCTGCGTTTTAACGGTGGCTTGCGTTTATAAACGTCTGTGAAGCGTAGTTCCTGTGCAGGAATTTTATTTTCGCCATTCTGTAAACTTGCTTTTAAAATAGGAGCGTGAGTTTATTTTGACCCAGCCTGACGTGTAGTTGACATGAAGAAACCAATCCATATTTCAGTAAAATATCAGCTGTCCATCGATACTGTCAACACTGGAGAAAACCATATTTTTAGATTCCTTCCTTGTAGAGCACTAAAAGAACAGAAGTTTTCCACGGCTTCGCGCTTTTGTTAACGCCACTGTTTGACAATATTTCTCTATGTAGAATGTAGATACCGGTTGGTAATTGCGTGGATATAGAAAGCTAGTTTCCAGCCGAATAATCCCATTTGCCCCCGTGCGATACTTTACTGCACATGGCAGGAATATGAAAATATCGTTTTTCATGTTGAACACGGAAATCAAGGTTGTATCCGAACAACGGCGCAGACAGTAATTACTCATCAGGGTTGGCAAAAATTGGAGTTCACAAACCGGAGTTCACTGCCACGGAAATATCACGAGATTGACTTCTGCATTCTTGCGTCAACGTGTGACGGAACTCGGCTTGTTTTTCGCTGCCATTTTGTCGAAATGCGGGGAGAGGCGAGTAACTCTGACCCTCCCTAAGCTGCGCCTATCTTTCCGAAGTCATTTGCTCGCGCTTGGACACAACTTGTTTTCCCGCAACCGACTTGCTCACACTCACCCGTAGCAACCGGCCTTGGACGCTTCTCACTTGTCGCTGTAGCGAAGTTTCGCAGTGTCGAACATCTTCGCTTTGCTATATTAAAATGTTGGTCTTGCGGTTACCTTTCAAGAAACTAACAGCCGGATTTAAAAGAACTAAAGGCCCTCTTGTTTTTTTCCAAAGAAAAAGTGGTCAGTGACTTAATGTTTTGAGCTTCATGAAATCGTTTGCTTTTCATGGGTTTGTTTGTGGCGTGCAGTGACGTTGCGTCCAGGTTCTGTTTGACAAGTCTTTGCAGAAACGGTCTCCTCCTGTATACGCACTTCATATTGTTCCTTGTGGCATTATATCAGTCTCGGCATATCTTCACACGACGATTGCTTTGTTTCACCCTGGCCTTGCTGCCAATTCCCGGGCGACTACGTGCATTGAACTTGCATTGCATCACCGTCAATTGCTGTACAACGAAAATAGCTTCAGCTGAACCTCTCGTTCGTTGGCGTGAGATGAAGCACTTTTATCCTCCATTTTTTTCCATGAATATTGTTGTTGTTTGGGATACTTTTCGACTGCTGGCAAATACGTTCTGGCGACGAGTGGGTGGTTGCTGTGATTCTGCTTCTTGGCTGTTGATTTTACTGCGAGTACATATCCAGAGGGGAAGCCACCACATGGTAACTCGCAGCCTCTTTCACCGCAAGTTTCGGGGCTTTGCTTGAGTTTACGCTTTAACTAAACCTCATTTGCTTGGTTCACAGTTCTCATCATTGACCAGTAACCACGTGTAATGATGTCGTTGTCATTGCTTGATCAGAATCTTGGTGCTCTGGTTCTTGTTTTGGTGGCTGACAAGCCTCGGTTATCTTGGGTGTTAAACTACTTCGCTTTTGTTATTTAAGGAATGTCCTTTTCTTACTTATTCGTATCCGCAAAATCAAAGCGATAATTTTTATGTGTGTTTGGAGATAGGTGTGAAAATTTGCTGTTTAGTAGTAGTTTTTTTCGTTCTCTTTAAGTCTATTTAGTAAAAAAGATAAGAAATATAAAAGGTCTTGCAAAACAGTTTGCATGTTCGTCGCTCCGTTCGCCCGCGCTGTGATAAAAAGTTTCCGACCGAACAGCGTGACATTCGCGTTATTAAAATGAAGAAACACTCGATATCACAAATCTACATGCATTTGATTGTCAGCTGATGGCGATCCGCCGTCGTATGCCAAGGCAACAGGCCAGAAGGGGAACCCGAACCGCCTGTCCGGGAACGCGGTTGAAATGGTTTCGCGTTCTGCTGGCCGGCCGTCTGACAACTCACGGTAAGATTGCTGTCTCTACGTTTCCATGTATTTGTTGTGCTTTCCTGGCGGTATTTTACTTTTTATTGTGTCACTTGAACCCTGTTTAGCCTTTCGTTGTCATCAACTTTCGGTGTCATTACTATGCCGATCGGTGTTTTTGTTTCTTAGCGATTTTGTAAAACTTTTGTAAAACTAAAAATTTACCTCATCAATTTTTTTTCTGAAAAAAAAAACAAGTCCCTTAAACCCATCATGCTTCAAAGTTCATACCCGGAAAAAATTTCGACTCGATTTGTTGCGCATCTCTCTGCATAAAAAATATCTTCAAATATCCGCAGTTGTTTAAAAAACCGCTATTGTTTAACTTTAAAGCACCTCAGTGCAAAACAGTTTCGAGTATTGCTTGAAACCGCGTCCTTTGTTTTGGTGTACTGAGTAATGTCTCACACCCACGCAGGAAAACAAACGAAAAGCATTTTGCTGTGAGAGAAAGCGTGGGACCTCGGCTGGTTTCTCATGCATAAAAACAGTATTACGATTGTAGGCGAGAATCCGGCTGCTCGGCTCAAGTCATACCGACGACACTTCCTCAAGTTGTGTCCATTCAAAGTCAGCAGGCTGACGTGGACACGGCCATGAAGTACGACGTCACGGGAATGTTCCACTGGTGCTCTACACGAGACATGAGCAAGTGCATGTTGGTGCGTCACGCTGTCAATTGTTTCATAGTTTGAAACTACCACCGAATTTGTAAAGAATTATCAAATAGTTTGGCTCTTGTTTCTCAGCTTAGCGTATTCTTCAAGGCGGCGTTTACAGCAACCGACTCCTGCGTAACAAAATCTTCGCCGTGATCTTCCGCGTGGCGCCTCCGCGGAGGAGCGGTTGCCACGGAAGCGCAGTTGGGCCAAAGCTTAACAAAACCTTTTTTGCTAAAGTCGCTCACATCAAGAGTAGAACACAGAGCCGCGTTGCAAAGTGAAGAACTCCAATAACAGGACTCCACGTGTTAGTTTGCCTGAGCTTCCGATCATTCCAATAAAAAAACGGATACTGTCTCTGCCATTCTGCTATTACTGCATGTCGTTACCTTCCGTTTGCCCATGCTGGACAGGAGCGGTGTATCGGCCTAAATAAGACAGACAATACTTTGAGGTTCTCGCGAAAGAACCGTTGAACAAGAAACACTGTGATTAATTTGTGCTGCTAAACTTGAAGTTCTAACAATATGCTGATTCGTAAAAATGCTTGCCATAACGCTGACCTAGCAGGAGTTATGGCTGTAGATACTCGTGCCAAGCTTTTCAACGATAACTGCTTTTTCACGACGAGGACAACACGTCAGTTTCATTCAGATCTCATCTGAATGAAGATCGATTTATTTATGAACACAGTCTGTCGCGCTGTCAGTTTTTATTTGTCGTTTATGCGTTTCTGGCTAAACTGTGAGCACCGTTTGAAAAAAAAAACATTCCTTGAGTTACTCGCAATATAACTGAAAACAATACGACANTGTTTTGGAAGAAACAATTTTGTGGCTGTCACAGTTGATGGCGATAGCGTGTGTCAATCCGCCTTTCGTGTAACGCTTTGCGCCAGCAGTTCCAATATCGTGACCTCAGCAGCCGTTCATCTCAACCACACGGTTTTACGTTTGGAATGCTTCGCTTTATGGGCGGGAGGCAAATTGCCGCTTATTGCTAAGAAATTGATGGCACGTCGGTCGTCATGACAACGTTCGCTGCAGAAATAAAAAAAGAAAGTAATATCAGCCTCATTTGTCAACCTTCACTTCCACCGGGGTCCAGCCAGGCCAACGGACCAAGATCAGCGCCCAAAGCCGTTCCAGCTGCATGGAACGTTCGCCGAGCTTCCACGTTGCTATACCGACCGTGCTGTGATTTGCAGCTGGGTGATCTCGCCGCGTGCGAAAGCGATGAATAATTTACGATTTGTAGTTTGATACATGGAACCTTCGCCGGAACACGTGTTCGAAAATAAATTTCGTAGCTTGTTATAGCCTGCGTCGGATGCGTGTGCATTGGCGAGCTCATCGGCTTAGGCAGCGCAATTCATGTTTTCTTTGTTCTGTGCTGTACATACGCGCGCGTGCGAAATGCACGGCGGGAAATTTCCGGTACACCGGTCGTTTCTCTCAGGGCTGTCATTCAGCGAGACGCAGTTATTATATTTTTCTGGTGATCGCTGCGGTGTGTGTTTGAAGAAGCGTCCAGCGTGTTTTGCGTCTACTGTTTGAAAAACGCTCCTCTGCTTCGTACAAACGAAATGCACGCATTTCGTGGCGAAAGACGTGCGCGTCGCTGGTCGTTTTGTCGAAAAAGCAGTTCAAACGCTGGCGAGCAATGCCTGTGATGAGCAGGGCGCCAAAGCTGCGGAATGTCCGAAAGGGCTGTCAAAGGGTTTGGTCTGAGTTACAAACGTGATGCCGCTGTGCCCTTCTGATTTTTGGAAATGTTTAACTTGCTTTGATGGATTCGGTAGTCGATTCGGTCAGAATATAAAATTACATATTACCTCGTTGACAAAGACAATAGCCCCGCACCCTGTTTTGTTTTCCAACCAAAGCATTACCTTTCCTCTAGTTCTGTTACAACCTCGCGGTTGGCGTTGCGTTGCATGTGTGATTCACTACGAGCGGGATGTGCGCGAAGAACAACACCCATATATATGTGGCAGCGAGCAACAGGGTCGCTGCGAATGAGATATCCGACGAAAATCTCTCACCAGTCGAAGCATGTTACGTCCATCAGCCGTCGCTGTATGGCATCATGCACTTTTCAGTTTTTTCAACCTGTTGCCGAAGAGGGTTGTCGATTAATTGCGCCGTTTACGCGTTTATATGCTGACAATGAGCCGGATATTTGCTGACTTGAGCCAGGTCGAGTTATCGTAAAATTTGATGTGCCGAGTGTTGTCTGGTGCCAGAAACAGGACTGGACGGAGATCTTTGAGACCTGTGACATTGACTTAATCGTAGAGTTTTTTTGTTTAATGTTTTTGGCAAAAACCTACAACTCTCCTGTTGTTGCATTAAACTCATGAAGCTACGCGAAAAGCAATCTACAGGATGGTCCATAAGTCATTACCCACAAATACATCTCATGCATCTAGTACATCTGTATGCTGTCCTTCATTCTCGCTGCATAATATCATGCAACGCCATGTTCTATGAGACATTTTTCTCAACATTGCAAGGGTTAATGTTCCAAATGCCGCAGTAACAGCTGCCTTCAATTCGTCCTTAAATCTTTCTTCAAATTTGGCACTTATTGTATCCAAGGTGTCCCAAGTATTGTGGCGTTCATGTACCCACGTGCTTGTTACAATCCGCTCTTCAAGTGTAAATCGACTTCGATCTGCCACATTTTTTATGTATTATAACTTTCATATATAATGAAAAGCAAGAAATTTTTATAAAATACATGCATAACAAACTACAGCACTATAACATTTGACTGGGTATGGACTTATGGACCACCTTGTACAATTGCAAAGACCCCATGGAATGTTTTGCAACCAACAGCTAACCGAAAATCATCAGGAGCAATTTTGAAATGTCCTGCCGCAGTCGTTTTCATGCGGTAATGTTGTGCTTGTGATCGTGGTTCTCACACATGACATGTTGCGTGTTGCCACAGAGCCGCGAACACGCAAATCCTCCGGTCATGGGTGACCACATCATCCTGTGCATTTTCGGCGATTCGAAGAGCCCGCTCGTCGGCCTGCGCAACTTCGTCATGCCCCTGCGCGCGTCCAACTTTCATTACCACGAGCTGAAGCACATCATCCTTCTCGGCGACCTGGACTTCATCAGACGCGAGTGGGACACGATTTCCAACTTTCCGAAGATATGCATCCTTCCGGTGAGCGCGAAGTTCGCGTTGTCAGTTCTTGGGTGGTAGTCGGGTTGAATGTTCTGTCGCGGTTGCCTGTATATTGACAGATGGCTAATCGCCAGATGCTTGCGCAGTGTAAGTTCTTGTTGGAGTCAGTTGTTCCAAAATCAAGAGTTGCTTATAAACTTGCTTGGTAGATAAACTTCCAAGCAAAAATGCCAGCAGGAGTCTTGAAAACGCGTATCTAAATAATCATATATCACCGTGACGAAACTGAATGTCTTTTCTAAAACCAATACTTTTGAGCAAGTTCTTTTCTAAAACCAATACACTTGACCATTGTGACTTCTTACTTTGAAATCCCCAAAGCACTTGTTGCAATAATTGAGGTTCACTGGTGGTTTCTAAAACAAAATCATGTCACTTTTTAATTTGCGAAACCCATAGCATAGTCGAAAACGCATTCGCCATGCTTCTCTCCTTGTAAATATAATCTATATGCCCTGTAAACAAGATCTCTTTGTCCTGAGAGCGCGTGGTGTCCAATGAGATCTTTTTCAAATCGTTTTTCTTCTCACCAGGGCTCACCGCTGAGCAGGTCAGACTTGCGCGCGGTCAACGTGAATCTGTGCGACATGTGCGTCATCCTGTCGGCCAATCAGAACGCGATCGAGGACCCCTCCCTGCAAGACAAGGAGTCGATCCTGGCGTCCCTGAACATCAAGTCCATGCAGTTCGACGACAGCATCCCGCTGCTGCTGACACACTCGCAAGGTGAGCAAACCCAACTCTCCGGAACATTCCGTATTGCAACGCAGATGTCGAGGTCGTGCATTTTTCGTCGCATAGCATGCAAACCAAGGTCGAACGTCTCCATCACTGGTGCGTTTTGCTCGATTTCTATTAGTTTTGTTCCAATTCTGCGCCAGTATTCTTGGG
>JGI24158J21664_10001053_pt1 | contig 29303 bp, 19 predicted proteins | sample Ectturendosymbi3_FD_21664 | JGI IMG/M metagenome (IMG submission 21664)
CAGAGGAAAAACGGGCATGAAAATGAATATTTGCTAGTATACCAATGCAGAAACGCACGGCGCAGCTGTATCTTGCGTAAAGCCCACCGAAGCTAGAGCAAGAGTGCGGCGATGCACCTGTTTACACGTTGAATGTGAACCGATGCTAGTTGGCTGAATCAATCCAGGTTGATCTACGTGTACGCAGTGATAGTTAAGACTCTTTGAGTGCAACGTTTTCAAGAATTTGCGACGTCATAAACGGGCGATCGTCTTCAACCTGCGGCCCACGGTAAAGTTCGACAAGCTTCCCGGGAAATTTACATTTTTTCAAGCCCTGCTGGATCGCTATCATGCGGATGAAACGTATACCTCTGTTTCACAACGAAGTTGAGTTTTTGTTTAAAAAGGGTTCCTCACGAGATATGCTAGAAATTTGGGAAACGCGCCCTCGCGACATTTATGCTCGTAGTGCTCCTGTGAAAGTGGCTGCACACAAAGTGCCTGGCCAATCATGGCTTGACATGAAACACCCGCAGACCATGCAACACTCACCTAGACAGGCCCGCAACCAAGAGGGCGCAACCGTGCAACTGTTCCCCCGAAAATTTTTAAAAACATGTCTAGTTGTTTGGTACAACATCAAGTTGCAATAATTTTGAGCCCCACCCCGAATATATTACCTGGTTGAAAAATAACATTTCGAGGAACTCCACCAAATTTGTGTCCGCAGCTGCTTGCGATCTCCTTCAAAGCGAACAACATATAATACTCTTTTTTCTTCAACACGAAGCATCTCCACTTCGACCCAGCGCAAATGCAGTAAGGATGGGACTTCCCCGGCACAGAGATGAGGATGGCGTTGGGGGCAGACTTCGACAACTAGAATTTTTTTAGCTTTTCTGAATTAGATCAGAAATAAAATCAGCAGAATTTCGAAAACCTGAAATTGAACTAAAATTAGAATTACATTTACCCAAATCAAAGCGTCTTTAATCCAAGTTCAATTCATGCCCAAATGTGGATTCATTCTAATAAGCATGTAAATAGCAAAGATTCGTAGCCTACGCCAAGATTGGCGCGTTTCTTGCTGTATAATTCGCCTGCATGGCTAGACTCCTTCCGACGGAGCTGATGTCGTTGTCATACCCAGGACTTCTCGAGTTGCAGCTTTCAGATAAGGGAAACAAAGTTCGCTTTTGCAATACCGTATAAAAGGTATCTCCAAACTGTTTTGTCTGAGAGCTTTAAAAGCTTTTACACAACATCAAGGGTCGGACATCTTACGTAACGTGGTTGTGTCGGGTTATGTTACATTCGACCAAATCAACAAGTTTTTCGTAAAAAATTCATTCATTATTGACAAAAAGTCTTTGCTGGTCGGATTTGGAGATCTCTGCCCTGAAACATCACAGCTAACTGACTATCGCAAGTACCTGGTGACTATTGTGACTTCTGCGTGCGAGTGAATAGGCAATGTGACGCAATAATCATCAGTGCTAATCACTGATAAGGCCACATACTTTGTACCGGTACTGCAACTGTAAATGAAATTGATCGATTATTTACTGTTTTTGTTTTAAGAGTGATGGAATGGCGGCATGGCGCTTGTGACCATTTTGTTGCACTTTCCTTGAACGAGGGTGAATTCTCGTTTCATCTTTAAAAATATCGTTGGGCAAATCAGCATTTTTTGCAAAATCGGAAATTAGATTAGAACTAAAATTAGAGCACTGAAGCTTTCAGTAAATTAGATTAAAATTAGAATTACTGTCATTTCGCTCCGATTCGTCGAATTATTTAGTTGTCCAAATCTGGTTGCGGGGAACCACCACAAACGTCTCTTCATCGTATCGGAGCCTGACTCAAGCGAGCACGCTGGCCTACGACTGCGAGGAGGGCCAGCCGGGCCCTGTTGTCCGGGTCTCTGCGAACTTCTCGTTTAGTTTTCCTGCGATCGTTGAATGAGAAGCTCGACACCAATTTTCTTTTTAAACAAGATGAAATATTCAAAGCAATGAAACAACTTTATACATCAACACAGAAGAATGGTTTGTGCTTGAGTGAAACTCGTTTGACCCCTCAGTTCTTGTTTACTGCAGGTCAAGATGAAAGCACGTGGCAAGCAGTGTGTTGATTGGTCGATGATGCGTGTGGGTGTGTCGATCTTGCAAGCAAAAACTGGAGTTCGAAAGAATAAAGAATTTGAGCAAAAATGCTGTACAAGACTAACGGCGATGGTTCACATGTAGAAAGGCCTGGCTCGTTTTAGGTTCGATTGCTTGACGAGGGAGAGGGTCTTCGTGGACGCGATCTTGGCCGATTTGTCGCTTTTATGATGATCTTCACGCTTGTATGATTTCTGTAAAAACAAGCATTGAAATACTACTGTAGGATCTGATGGCGAAATCTTTGCTTAGTTTAATAATTCGTTATTCGCACGAACAAGTATATTCCAAGTAATCAGAGTTGTAGTGCCAACAAAAAAAGATGTGGGAACGCACCCACAAAATAGCCATTTTAAAACAGCTTCAAAAACGCATTTTAAAGCAAAAAGTGAAGAAGATGTGAAAACGCCGTTCCCCCCCCCCACTACACCCCTGCAAGTAATCATCGCACACCCAAAGCTGTCACTTGATAAAGTGACAACGAAAGTTCTAGATACTCCCTGAAAACTTACAACGTGGTTCAAGAATAATTAAAACAAGTCATGTTCGACAACTTACTTCAGTTGTCCAAACTCCGCCAATGGGCTCGTCTCTAGATACAGGCAACCTATCGTGGTCAAGCACATTCATTCCGTGGGGGGGGGCGCGGGCCACGCGGCTACTTTCGCAGTGAATGCTGCGCTGGTGGCGAGTCAGTGGCAGCGCCGCGCGTGAAAGGCATGCCTGGTGATAGTGATGCAATTTGGAAAACCCAACTATGTGGGGTTGCTAAGAATATCAAAGAAACCTGCGTCTCTGTCATCTGTTACATCACTATAGTTGCACAGGCCCTCGCCTGTGACGTCAAACGTCTCACGACTGCTCTGGGAGAACCGGTTCCCGCGTTTCTGATTCAAAAGATGCGGTTTGGGTCATGAACTTTTGCTAAATAGCACCAACGTCACAAGAGAAGCCCACAAACGTCAAACTAATCCTTGATATCAGAGACATTCTAAACCAAGGGGTCCCAACCTTTTTACGACCTCGTACCACTTGGACACCCCGTATTGTCAACGCGTACCACTTCTTCCAGAACAATTAATTTGATCGAATCTTAGTTTCTTCAGAAGAAAACACAACTAAATTTAATGAGATTTTTGTTTTTGTTCACCTTCCACCAATTGATCGATGTGTGGCGTAAATCGGTCAACAGCGCATCGACACTCATAGTGTTACGAAACAATAAGAATAACAGGCTAGAGGAAAATTTATTTATTTATTTAGAACCAAAGCCTGATATGTAAACACGAAAGCTGTGAATCCAGATTTTTGTGAAAAAATCGAAGTTACTCGCGTACCACAGGTTGGGAACCCCTGTTCTAGGCAGTGTTGCTAGTTTGGCATTTTTCAGGCCAAATTTGTAATTTTTGGCCTTTTCAAACTCTTTTGGATTATTTTTGCTTTGGAAAAAACGCCAAATTTGGCTTTTTCTCGACAAATTCAAGTTTTATGCCGGATTGGCAGATTTAAAGACGATTTTGGCAGATTTTTGGACACTGTTTATGGACACAGAGTGACAAATTTTTATTGCTAACTTTACAGTGGAATTTATAATATGAAGTTTGTCCAACCATCAAAGCTCAAAAATTTTCGTAAATATCAGATCTTTTGTCGTAACAACGTACTGAAACTTTCATCGCTTCTCTACAAGCATGCACGTAGCAAATTGCAGGGCTACAAACAGTTGATAAGGAAATAACACTTGTATTATTTTCGGGGTAGAAATATTTGCAACTTGTTGTGCCGAACAAATATAAACATGTTTTTTATTTCGGGGGACGGGTTAATTGCCCGGTTGCCCCCTTATTTTGTTGCAAGAAAAACTGCCAACGCCGGATTCCATTGTGACCCAAATATAGACTGAATAAAAAGATGAAAACAAGGTTACAAGAACCTCTTCTCGTTCGTTGACCTCAGCAGTGATTTTATAACTGATTATATTTGATCAACCATACCAGTTCTATGCCAGTCCAGGCTGGCGCCTACCTTTGCATTGGTATGAAAAGTTTCTGGAAGTAACTTTATGCATTCCTAAGAACCAAACATGGGAATATAAAGATTTCCACATGCTAAATTTCCACATGCCAAACATGCGAATACAAAGATTTCCACATGCTAAATTCAATACGTTGCCACTGCAAGGGTTGGGTGAAGAGAATAGTCCCATTGTTTCTCACAATGTCGAAAGTCCGAAGCATTTCATCAACAAACTTTAAGGCAAAATGCAACCCTGGTCATTGTCTACTCACAAATAATTCAACGGCATGGCGCCAGCTCACCTTGTCATCCTTTCGGTTGCTGTTTGAATCCAAACGCTTTCTTTTTCTGAGCGAGGGACTTCTGCTTGATCTTGGCTGATGCTGTGGCCGAGCTTGGCCCCCCTCGCTCCTCCGCGTCCGTGCAGTGGATCGGTGTTCGTTGTGGTGGGAAGATCCGGTCGTGTGGTGGCGCCTGCGAGCAAGAATCCGTTTCGAGCACGTGATCGGACTACGTCACCGAATTACACACACCCCCAAGCAACTGAGAAATAATGACCGTATGTTTTGCTCCAGGTTCTGACATTAAACAATACGAATCGTGGCTGGAACTCGAGCATCACCACTTCACTGATGAGTGTTTGGGAAATTCACATTTGCACACAAGATAGCTCTTGAGATCAAAGGAGACAACAAGGACGACGAAACTACTTAAAAGAAAAATATATTCAGCAATCGATCAAAAACAGTTTAAGACAAGTCGATACGAATTGTTGTTATTAGCAACTTTCTACTATCTGTGTTGCCTTTTTCGACTTGAGTATTGTCACAACCTGCCCAACACACCAAGGATGCTACCAGCAATCCTATGTTAATTCACACTGACTCAAGAACCCGAAACACGTAGAATCAGCCAGAAAAAAGTTTTTGTGAGGAGCGTGAATTGTTTAGTCGACCTTAAGATTTTACGGGTACATGATAAAGTTAAGCAAAATAACCCGCCTATCGCAGTGATAAATGTACTAACACGACCAAAAATCAATTTTTACTGAAACGACTTCACTGCACGTACACGACAAGGAGTGATTACCAAATTCAAGAACCAACTTTAAACAACACCTACTGCAGCGAATTAAAGTTAAAACTTCAGCAAGACGATCACGTTGTCCGGTGGTCTTCAACGTAGGCGAAATGACCCCCAGAGGGCCATTTTATGCGTTACGGGGACGATTATGCCACTAATCAGATTTGGGGGCAATTTCAGTTTCCAAGGGGGGGCGATTCTGCAGGTCAAAATATTATATAATTTTGAATTGATTCCAAAAATAAAAACAACATTTGCTACTTTGGAACCAAATCATTTGATGCACTAGTGGGATTCAAGCACTGGTATTCTGACGAAGATTGTGAATTTGTAGGAATGAGTTTGATGTTTAATCTAAGTTCAAAGCAGTGGCGGATCCAGGAGGGCAGTTTGGGGCAAATGCCCTCACCCAAACGTCTGTGGCGCTTCTTGAAATGGCCCCCCTTTTCTGCCTATTGAAGTAAGAACAGAGATAAACTAAATATTGCTTTCCACTTCGTTGAACTTCAGGATTTACGTGCCGGACTTTTACCCAGCCTGTATTTTATTATCGAATATTATTAACAACGCTATTGTTTCGTAATAGTGCCACTGTTTCGTTATTTCTTTGCCGCGTGAGAACTGCCCAGCCTTACGTTATGCAATCACAAACGCAGTCGCTTTCGCTTAACACAGTTCTCGACCTGCCGCGGGGTGTACAAAATTGATAAGTTTATTTTTTCCTTAAGGCAGCCTAGAAAAGGATAAGCGGTAATGAAACTAGGAACGCAATATTGCAAACGTATGAACCAGCTTCAGGGCTGTTGCCAGTGCAGCCCGTGAGTCCGAAGTATTACTGTATCGTAGTTTTGCAACACAAAGATGAGTGAATGAGTTTCTTGACGGAACTAATGCCCTTGGTTGTACCATAATGCAGCAGGTGAAAAGCTATAGATGCACTTTAGCAAACACTGTTATCTTGAAAAATGTATTGAACGTGCTCCACTGGCTCAAGGCATAATGCCCTAACATTGCAATTCTGCAACTCCTCACTCCGCCAACATGGACACCGCAGCGTAGCATTGATTACTGCGCGGCGGCACGACGCCCTCAACGAAATATGGTATCCAGCTCTAAACCATTGGCGTATGTCGGACCATTGGCTTTGGTGGGCAAAATTTTCGATTCGCCCTAATTTTTACGCCACTATGAGGGACACGAATAGGAATATTACGCAGGGCGTTGATTCTGCTTCGAACAAATTGCCCAAACATATCGAGAAGTTTTCACCCGAATTTTTTAAAATCTTGACCGAGTCTTCCCTCCGCCTCGAACGCCTGTGGCTTTAATGCAGAAACTTTGGTAAATACTAGCTATCTACTGCTTGGTGGAATGAGTAATTGGTTGTACGCGGTCATGACAATTTTTGCTCAACAGTTCAATATTTGCAGTCCAAAGTTTGGGGTATGACGGCGCTTTTTCGCCCCCACCTGGCTACGCGTCAGGCAACAGTGACTGATGGTTGTGTGCTTTTGATCCTTTTGTGGCAATTGCAAACCCGTAGACAGCTCACGCTGGCCACGAAAAGACATATTTGCCATGGTTAGCGCTATCTGCAACCGACAACAAAATGCATAGCTTAATGGTTTGCTCATTCCGCTTACATCACATAACTTTGAGCAGAAAAGCAACCTTCTGGTGAAGACTTAACTTTTTTCCTAGTGGCTAGCACGCACCATGCTGTGCGCAGTGTTTGGCCATCCGAAGATCAGAAAGAAAGCCAAGAACACTGCTGGTGTCCCAAACGGAGTGTTACCAGTAAAAAACGAGGTCCATCTTTTGGGACCCACTTCCAACGTTTTCTGAATTAATGAAATAAAAGAAGTTTTTAAACTGTGGTTATTCCCTGAAAAATCGCATAGTTCGAATGGACCAACAAGAATAGCCACTTTCATGGTCTACAAAAGATTACCACTTTTGTGTGATACGCAACGATCGTCGCACGCAACCTTTGGTATTGAAACAAGTTACGACCTTTTAGGCGCCCCCATATTTGACTGCCCCCCAAACGCGTGGTCAGGATCCGCCACTGGTTCAGAGAGTAGAGAAACTGTTGTACTGAGTAGTTTGTTAGGTTGGTTCACCCAATCGTTGCATGGGCAGCGTCAAATAAAGGACATCAAGCAATAACATTTGCCAGTCTCTATACATAAGAATACGCGGGATTAAAGACTTTTCTCGTATACCGTAGCAGACAGGCAGACAGACAACTTTATTTAACATCTGAAAAAATAAGATATCAGGGGGAGGAGAATGACCGCAAGGTCTTCGAGTCATCCTCCCCCTCGAAACACAGTCGAACTGCTCAGGAGAAACACAAGTCGAACTGCTCAGGAGACAACCAACAGTCTACAAATTTCATATAGATCTACATATATCTACAAAAGCGGTGCAGACACATCTTTAAGAGATAAGCACACTTAAACAGGACATGGGATCAAAAAGACGCTGAACAACACAATTGCAGCTGCCAAGCGGACAATTTAATTTTTATTATATGTGAGGATGGTCAATTAAATAGTTTTTGTGTCACTTACAAAATCGGAAATATGCATGCATTAATTCGTTTTATTATACTTATGTTAGTTGAAAACGACCAATACTGACATAGCTATCGGAAAATTCCCAATCGGACTAACTCCATTTTTCTAAAAAGGAAGAACTTCAGCCTTTTTGATGATGTTAAAAATGGCCCAACAATCATATAATTGCTACCACTGAATCATCGCATTCGGATTATTAATCCTTAAGTTGCCAAATTATTTTTTCGTCGTGAACTGCCACAAATCCCTCCAACCGCATGTGTTATCAGTAGCAAAATTGACCTGAAACAAGTATTCACGACCTTCGGTAGAGGATTGTGAAAACATTGTTTCGGAGGTAGAAACATGTCATCTTCCGTCATCGTCTGTTGTGTAACTTGAGTAGAACAATGAACTAAGCGTATTTTATTGCGTAAGTGCTGGAAATACAGGGTGTCCATAAAGTCTCTCTACAATTTAAAAAATTTATTACTAAGTCAGATGATGAGATATCGCACAAAGAGGATTGGTTTTATGTTAATCAGTGTTTATTAAAGTTTTCTTACCACATTTAATACACTTCTATATGGCCAACATTAGTTGCACGAAGCACATCAACACGGTGCCATGTTCGTTGCAGCATGGCCTCATCAATGGTGGCAATGGCATTAGAAATTCTTTGCCTCAAGTCAGGTATGTAGCCATTTTATAGGGGTTCATATAACTCATTTATTAAACACGTAAAAATTTATCTGAAACACAAAATTTTAATGTCAATATAAACTTTATTAAATACTGATTAATATAAAACAACCCTCTTTATGATATCGCCTTTGAAATAAATTTTTTGAATTGTAAAGAGACTTTATGGACACCCTAAGTAGCAATTAATGGCTAGTAAAAGTAAATATAGCTAACCGTACGTTGTAGAATGTGCTTTATCGTGTTTTTCAGTCAGTTCTAGTGTTTTGCTGTGCTGTGTTCATCTGACAAGAAAGGAATAACTTAGACCGGCGAGTAAGTCCGACCATACTCCATCTTGGCTAAACTAAGGAATCCAAAAATCTTTTTCGTCACCTGTTGTTTGATGCTTGCTGTGAAGTCTTTCTGTTGCGGAGATCACGCCGAAAGTTGGATTGCGTAGAAACTGACCGAGTGAAATGCCTTTTTGCCGGCTAACTAGCATAAACGAAACCGATTCCACTATCCAGGAACGCCTCATTTCGATATCCAAGCCGATGAAGCCCGTGCTGTATTTTATTAAAGTTTATACCCAAATTACCCATTTCATTCTAATCTTTCCGACTTCATCAAGATCACTACTCGCTCAAGAGATTTTTCATTCATTCATTCGCTCTGTATTTCTGTTTAACACTGCAAGGATGGTCAAATGATCAGAGCTCAGTGTTGAGCTAAACCACGTTTTCACTCGACCCATTGCAGAAAAGGAATGTTCGGCCACCACTGAACTTGCAGGAAGTACAAGGATTATTTCGAGCAAGTAGTGAACACCAGGGCAGCACTTGAAATATTCGAGCAATACCAGAATTAACTGCTGTTTCCTTCAATCCGCTCCTCCTCTTTCCACTCTGTTTGGAAGACTATATGTTTCGTAAGGTTATACAAATTTATCCAAAAATTTTGGTCTTGTATGGGGTATGATGAAAGTGACATCAGTGTACACACGCTTTGTTCTCGAAAAGCTGCTCACGCAGTAACGCCATTACTTCCATCCAAGTAAACATAAATGATAGAACGAGCAAAGTAGGTTTCAGAAGTTCGGTTCAGTATATTTTCCTGGCCATGTAGCACGTCCACCCCAGGCCCGAAGCCTCGCATGCTTTAAGTGCCTGTTCCTCCTGATTGAATCGTCGTTGCGATGAAACTGCAATGTGCGCAACCAATCATTGATTAATATTTGTACATCAGAAATATCGATTGCGGAAGATTGCAATTGTTGTGCAGTTCTAGTCCAGAAACCCTTCGTACCTTCCAAGTACCGCCGTAGCATGCTAGTACGCTAAGCATGCTAAGCGGCTTACAAAGCCGCTTTGAGCGAAAACGCAGACGACCTAGATGCCGACGTTCCATTACCAGTTATTTTATCTTGCAATAAGAATCCACCGAAAATGAAGCTTAAACACTCCACCACTTGGTATTTTGTAGACCATCTGGTTGGGAGAGGAGTAGTAAATTGATGTTCAGCATAGATTGGTGCTTTGGGCATTCGTGAAGAATTACTACTGTTTCCCTCATGATATCACAGGTGTTACAAATGATGGACACCTCGCTTTGGTCCATAACTGTCAGATTGAAGCAGCAGGCAACATAACGAACAAACGTAGCTGAAAGAATCCTTTTCTGAACACCACTGACATGCCCAGCCATAGCCGATGCTTTATCGTAGACTTTACCAGTCGTTTCTGTCAAATCTACGTTAAGAACTTTTAAGCGCATGAGAAATGCATCTGTAACAAGGGGGAAGCTCTAAGAAACCAATGAAATTTTCACAGGTGATGCTTGCATCAAGATATCTCAAAATCAGAGCAAGATGCTCTTTGCCCGATATATCAGTAGACAGCAAGTGTTGAGGCAGCAATGACTGAAAATACGAGCGACGATTGACTTCGCGAATGGCATCGTTGATTGTCACGGCTGCAGAAGCCGTGGCCAAGATTCCATTCCGAATCTGCTGACTTGTGTATTAAAGTCTTCTGCTGAAGCGTGATCGCTTGCATCAATCCTGTAGCTTAGCAGGTCAATAAAACTGCCGGTACCAACCTCGTGACCCCGGCAGTTACTGGCCGCGGACAGCAGCACTGGTTTTTCACACTCGTAACAATTTCCGATTTTCTTTTGCTGGCTTTGCACTACAGCTTGAAACGTTTTGTGTACTAGTTCCACCACACTCTGAAACAGGGTTCCCTGACCAATGTGCACGAGGCCCTGGGGCGGGCGCGACCATCCAGGGAGTTCGTTCGTGACGTGTTTCTGAAGTCAAAACTATATTACGTTTGTTAAAACAAAAATATGTCATAAAGAAGGTCTTTCGCGCATGGAGCTGATTGGTCATATTTTTCTAATGAACGTACGTGACATCACAGTGCCGTGAGATCATCATGCATTTAGCTCATAAAGATTTGTGGTACAAGCAATTTAACTTACTTTCTAGCGTGATAGGTTTTTAGCTTCGTAAGAAATTCAGTGAATTAACTCTCAGTGTGTGCTACTTTGAGTAAGCATCTTTGTTTAGCCTCTCCGGGCCCTGAAAACATTTTATCGGTGGATTCTTCTCCATGTAAGCAATTACATGCAATAAACGCAATTGTTTGATCGCAATAAATTTAAAAAGCAACCTTTCTGCTCAACTTCATTCAGATGTGAAAATCGTCTTAAAATTAATTGGATTGATGTCCAAGAAGCAATCTGTGGTACCCGCCCAGGCAATGTAGCATTGCATACTTCATTACTTCAAGATAACACCGTGTCTTGAAATTTTATGGGTTTGTGGAGACATTTGAAACCCACATGCGGTTCATGACGGAACAAAATTAGGGATCCACTGCTTTCAACTCTGCTTAGAATCGGTAGCTCCAAATACAGCTTCTGTGTGGCGCATTGAATTGCCGATGTAATGGAATGGTGCGCTCTTCGATGCACAGGAAGTACTGTGATGTATTCGTGAAGTTTGTAGATGGCCTACCAACAAATGCTGCGCTTTTAAGCAATCCATGCCTCAACTTCGCATCCATCAAAAAACAGACTTCGAAGAGCTCACCATTCCATCTTCCTGTACATCACAGTACTTCCTGTGCATCACAATACTTCCTGTGCATCACAATACTTCCTGTGCATCACAATACTTCCGGTGCATCACAATACTTCCTGTGCATCACAATACGAGGGCCCTGAGCTGAAGCCAATTCGACAAAACTGCTCGCCCATTCCACAGTGCTGAAAGAATGGAAATATGTTTTGTCGCTTTTACAACCAACAATCTGTACACTTCTTTTTTGGATACTGTTCCACGTTGAACGAAGCATAGCTTGTTAACACTCCTGTTGACATTGAACTGTTTGCCTGACTAAACTCTTCAACAGTTTGGCAGCAGCGGCCAACCTGCTTTGTCTTGTAAGAATACACTGATCATGCGTTGGCGGAGGAGTACGTTCAACAGGGTAATAGCCTCTCTATGTATCAATGGCCACCAAGGTTACGAATGCACTGTCGCAAGCAGTGGCGTAACTGACGGGGACCAGGGGTGAGAACCGCCCCCCTGACAAGCTAAATATAAATCTGGGCTCCCACTTGGCTTATACTTCGGTATTTACCATTCTTTTTGTTTTCAGTAGGTTGTTTTTTTTGCGTTTTTCTGAGTGTTTTCAGGTGATTTCAGGTTTTACTATGGCCACCCACACCCGGGTTCACTTTCACTTCTCAACTTTTTTACGAGTATTGGTTGGTGGGCCCCTTTCAGTGGAGTTTCCCACCCTGGTTTAAACCCCTAGTTACGCCAATGGCCGCATGGGACCGGATACATTTATGGGGTGGAGATGGATCTCTGTAACCGCGCTCAAGACGACAATGAACGTCTTTGCTTCGCTCGGATGTATCTGCTCAAGTGCCTTGACTCTTGAACTGGACAGAAGTTAGAGCGGGGGAGGCTGAGCAGTGCTGTGCAAGATTACGCCAGGTGGGTGAACAGCCATTTAGCGGCGAACGTGTGTGCACGTCGCAATATATAAACAACAGCTCCACTACTGCAGTTAACACCAGGCCATGGAAGTATCGCGGACTTTTAAAAAGGCATATTAGGTGACTTTATTTTGAATCCCAAGAAGCTGAAAGTCGTGAACTTGTTTATTTCGAGACAGCCAGCTCTCAAACATACATTCAGCTAAGAGTTGTAATATTATCTTTCAAATGCATCACAAGGACAGTTTCAGAAACAGGGGTATTTTCTGTTAAAATATCAGTATCTACAAAAATCGATCATTTTAGACCTATAGTCACCGGGTGACAGCCATGGGCGGCGGTTCGAGTAGGTTGCGAATTAGAACTGCATGAAACTAGCGTATGGAGCAGAGTGGCACGGTGAGGTTCCCACGCAATTTCGAAAATAAATTCTCATACTTTTTCAAGATCTTTTGCAGACATTTTCCGGACTTTTTCCAGACCTAACATTTCCGTATGACCTACCCATGTCAAATACAGGCACTATAATATTTAACACGATATAAGTAAAATTATACCATCCTTGAATAAAATATTATGAACATGCATATCATAAGATTAAGTCTGGAAAATTATTATCTTTTCCATACCAACAGACCAAAAAAAATGTTTTTCCAGACTGGAAAGTGACAAAAAATTTCCATACTTTTCAAGACGGCTGCGTAGGAACCCTGCAACCTACAGATACCTTGTAAATTAAAAACAGCTCCATCCACTGCATCGTAAGCAGCGAAATTTGAAGCACGATTGTCTGAAAATTGCCTTTTGCACTGAAGACCTCCTAGCGTGGCGCGGCCCACTCGCTACACAGCCAAGCGCCAAGGTGTTAATCAGCGAATTTGTTTAAGAATAGGCAGTAAGTTAATACGTGAAAAACAAATGTTGTTCCACACTGAACTTGATTGAAATTCGTTAGTTTTGTTCGCCATCAACTCCATCACCCACGGAAGCATCGGCATCAACAACAATGTGCGGAATCCCTTTATAACATTCGCTCCATTTATCTCCAAACCACCCTTTTTTACTTCTTTAAAGAAAGATTCCACAATTTGTTGGGCCATCGATTTACTTTCATATCTGCATCGGCCCAATATCTACTATCACTAAGAACTATCACGACATGCTTTCACTATTTAACAAAGGAGTGATTGTGATGTAGTTCATGCAGCACACGCTACTTTCACTATTACGTCATCGTGGATGACGTTATGCGACGAAGATGTTTCCGAAAAGTTCTTTCTTGCAATCAACGGGGTAAGACAGCGGGGTTTCCGAGCCCATATCTTATCCTTGATGAACTATTACTCTATTCGGGCAAAGTCATAGCAGAATGTATAATGCGGGAAATATGGTTGTTAAGCACCTGTTTGCTGATGGTTTATGTGTTTTGTTCCCAGCATGAATGGTCTTCAACGCCTTCTGAAAATTTGCTGTGATATGTTGCTGAGCATGAAATTGTTTACAACTGTAACATGACAACCCGTGCAATATATCCTCCTAAAAAGTTAAAGAGCCTGCCACGCCAGTCGTTCCGCTGAATGGCGTGAGTGTTAAGTTTGCCGAACAAGTCAAATACCTTGTGTGCATTACTTCATGTCTCACTGAAAGATAACAGACACTGTACAGCTAATAAGCTCATAAGCACCTTTGATCAGCGCTGCAATGCGGTTAAACACACCGTTTTGTGCCTATTGCAAGTCAGTGTTTGTCTGTCAGTTGTGGTACACACAGTCTGGTATTAAGTGCCTTCGCACTGTCTACAATGTCTATCGTATGTTGCATTACATCTCAGGAATTACAAGTGCTTGCCAATATCAACTTACCTACTTCGTCAGGATTTTGATGCCTCGATTGCAAATAATTCCTCCAGTAACAACTACGCGTAACTTCCACTTTGCGAAGCGTTCTGTATAAGCATTTCTGTATCCTTGTGTTATTTTAACTAATGTGATGTGGACCTGGCGTCTGAGACAAACACGTAAATAAAAAAAAATTAAAACAAAGCCAGCAAGCGTCATCATCACCCTCTCTACACCCCGCACTGGATCTCTGCTCTGCGAGTTATCAGCTGACGATGGCCAGCACCCCGAAGGGGCGTGTGATGTCTCAAGGACACAAGCACAACAACGCACTCTACTCTTTAAAAAGTGAAAATCAATCGCACTTGTGTGTGTTGCTGTTCCGGTCAGTGTGGGGGTTGCTGCGCAGGGGGGAGAGGGCGTCGTCTCCTTGTCTTGGAGCGTTTTCGAACGTTCTAGAAAACAAAAAATGCGGAGGGTTCAGCCAGCAACCAAGTGTGACACGAGGTCCATTGGCAATGGAAACATTCTAATGACCACTCAACAATGCTGCGCAGGAACGAAGTTGAAGGAAAATACGACTTTGAACATCCATTTTGTTTTGTCATGTTTACTTTCAAATTCTAACATTCGAGGAAGATTTAGAGTCACGTGCTTTACTAATGCTTTATGTCTCATAATCCCAAGAGGAATAGATACTCCGGTTGGAAAGTAACTACGACTGTGCGAGGCTGTTTTTTTTCGGTCATATACCGAAACGTTTTTGAAATGACGGAAAAAAATTAAGTCATTTTGGTCAGAATGTTTGAAAATATAGGTTAAAAAACACTTTTAGGGCGAGTTTTAATACAACTGTGAGACAACTGACCGAAATGTTTCATTGAAAAAAAAAGGTACGAGGTATGCTTTAGCTCTATCATGTACAAAAAAGAACAGATTTTTACAACGATACCACCAGTCCAGTAGAAAGCCATCTGTTTGACTAAAAAGCTGCATTACGTCACTTCATAAACGAAGCACATGGCTGACTTTTCAGCGTGCTGCTTTTGCTTTGAAAGCTCCACCAGATGGTCAGTAGAAGTTGAATAATTGGTCACCGAAAAGCGTGAAATTAGTGGTTAGTTCTTGTGCTCAGCCCAAAGAATAAAAAGAATACAAGCAGTACACTGATTGACAATTTCAACATTAGTTCTTTAAAAAAAATAGACAAGACATGCGTATGCAAAAACTTTCACACGAATGATTTTTAACTGACACAGACATCCACTTAGACAAGCAGACAAACGCCCACCTCCTCAGAATAATGACGGCCCTCCTTTCCTTGACGTCTTGTGGTCGAATGCAATGCGTGACAGCGTCAGCAGCGTAACCACTGAAACGCAATCACAGCTAAGTATCCGTGCAATCGATGCACGATGAGGACAAAGACAGTACTACAGCTGGTGCCAAATTTTCCACTTACTGTTACTTCACCTTTCGTACAGTGCTCGCACGCAATTGTCTTGGTTTTGTGATGGAATCAAGGGTCTTGTGACGACTTTACTTTAACCCAGTGTTACTCAACATTTTCTGGCCCATGGACCGTTCAAAAAATACACTATAGAGCAGTGGTTTTCAACCTTTTTTTATGCAGCGACCCATTTTGCAACACAATTTAACCTAACGAACCCCTTCCGAAAATTTCCGGTCAGGCATATGAGATGCAGTTGTGTTTGCACAATAGAAAATCACAACGTCTAAAGAATAACATACGATATCACTACTATGTTGAACCAAGACTCATTAAATTCATGCACATGGCAGCATCAATGAGAGACCTGCGCCATATACAAATCACTCCCAAGTTAACTACCGTAATCAGATAGCTAATTAGAAAACACAGCACATTCTTACGTCACAAAGTTATTCGTGCGTTGCTGAACACAACAGTACTGTGCTGTAACGGTTATTATCACAATTAAAACTTTGTAATGGTCATAATCACACTTAAAACAATTTTGAATGAAGAAGTAGGCTATGGTTTTTGCCATGTGACATTATGACTACGGCAAATGGTGGTTCCATATACAAAATATAAAATATAGAAGCAATTATGAATATTTTTATCAGAAGTTCTCGCGACCCCAACAGAAAAAAGGCAAACGGCCCCGGCGGCGGTCGCGAGCCCCAAGTTGAAAACCAATTTTGTAGAGAATGAGACCAACATTACCTGATGCTGGTTGCAACACCACGCTCCATTGGTAGACACACGATCGGGTCAGAGACGCGGATGGGTTTGAACGAGAAGCGACATCCGAACGACAGAGCTGCTTTGCTGAAGAAGGAAACGCTGCAAAAAATGGACTTTACAGAAGCACGGTTCGCTTTTATTTGTCACAAAAGCCCTTTATCTAACATTCGATTTTGTGAAGACAAAAGCCACGAGTGTGTCCTGCGTTCGTTTGTGGAGGAGCAAAATAAAGTAAACATAACTAGGTTTCGTGAGCCGCAATGATGCGTGACGGTGACGGCAATCGAGCTCGTCTGGAACCACAGGAAACTTGCCAGGCAGCAGCATATTACTGCAGAACACATATTTAACCTGTTGTATGGGACCTGTTCTAGTCTTTGCGTCGTTCAAACCAAACAATATCGTCTATCCTCTAGTGAGAGCATTTATTGGCAGCGAACGTATTGCTGATGCAACTGCAGGCAAAAATATCAAGCTTCTAGATATCAACCCAAACGTGAATAATGAGGAAAAATTTCATTTACCTTGCAGGGAAAATACGGAAAACGTGGGAGGAATAGAAAAAAGTTCATGTTTCGTCGCTGTACACGTGAAAGCATATTTTTTGTTTATGCCGTTTTTCCATTTTGATAAAAAATTGTTTAACCAATCTGACACGCTAAAACCATATCAAACTTCACACTATTTGTTCAGCTACTTCTCGTAAACTGCCAAAGTATGGTTTTCACATTAGATTCATGACTGACTAAACAAAGATATTGAGACAGCAACATTAACACTAGCCTACTGCTCATTCATACCTGACAAGTTTTTATAATGACTGAATCTAAAGCCTTGCAGACTTTTTAACCATGTTGTAAGTATTTTGCCAACTATCCACCTGACAATCGGTCGTTCAAATATATGAATTGGATCAATGTGGGAGACAATGCATCCGCCAGGGTAATAATCATTAATCACAGCAGAAGTTATCCAGTTCCGTTTGATCATCCCAGCGTCTTCCAAAGGTCTACAAGAAACATGAAAAAAAACAATTAAACAAAAAATAACTTTGCAGTAAATTCGAAAGTCACCTCGTGCATGTTATCACTCTATCACTTCTGAACATACTCCAGGTTTCTCAATGCAAAACAATTGTCTAAGGTAGTGGTTCCCGGCTTGTATAAACTACTAAAGCAATAATCCTATGTATAAAATCAAACAACTCACTGCATTAAAAATAATCGCAAATGTTACTTAACGCGATTCGTGGCTTACTCATGACGTATTGAATCAAAACGCGGCGTTGTGTTTGAAACGCACATAACCTCCACCCCAGGGGTTGGCAAACTTTTCCGCACTGCGGACAGGTCCCGGCCTGGCATTATTTTCGGACCGGCCCTCAATAAAATGATGAATGTTTGGCACATGTAAATGTTGCAACCTCTAGGTCGGTTAGCGTTGCGTTGAATGTGTGATTCACCACGAACGGAATGTGCGTGAAGAAAAACACTATATATATGTGGCGCGAACAAGCAGTAATACAGTGATCGCGTCGGGTGATCTCTATTGTTGCTTGCTGCCATAGTGTGAAGCTTTGCGCACTTACCGCTCGGGATTTCCGATCGCAACACTAATTCATTACAACTCGTAAGTCATCATGGCACTGATTCAGTGAAAGATCTGGGCTTGCTTTGCTGCAAAAAGATGCTCCGACCAGTAGGAATCATGGTAGACAGTGGCACTCGCAGAGTGTTGCTTGTGTCAGTCGTCCAAGTCCCTTTTGGACCAATTTGGCCTTGGTTCCGCACGGCCCGGTAACAATTTCTTCACGGACCGGCACCGGGACACAACCCGGTATTTGCACCTTTAATCTATTGCAGATTCGTTTACGCGCACATGTATCCCTCGGCTTGAGCAAGTTTAAATCTAAAGACCTTATTAGTGATGATGGATGTAAGCTCATAAAATGCAGGTTGCGATCTCAAAACGACGTCCCAACCTGGGCTTTACCAGGGCGTCTTGACACTGTTTGGTAATCTCTGGTTTAAACAACGCAAGTATCTACCCACAAAATATAATAAACAAGTTTAAAATTAATTACTTGCAATCCCCTCAATACTCTTTACAGGTTACACTTTAATTTATTAAACAAACCTTAATAACATTAATGAGTTATGTCATATATGAAGCAAGTTTGCACCAAGAAATGAATTTTAGTCACGACAACGAATAATACTAAGAATAAGGAATATTAAAAATGCAATAAATAACATTTCATGAGAATATAACATTATTAGTTTAGCACAAAAATGCTAAGTATTTTTCAGGTTATGTTAATACCATACATGCTATTGCTGACACATAGGTTTTTGGTAACAAACTAATCAAAAAGTATTATGTTATGTTTACTGCATGCATTAAGTGGTTGTGTAAAGGTTAACTGCATGCATTAAGTGGTTGTGTAAAGGTTAACTGCATGCATTAAGTGGTTGTGTAAAGGCTAAGGTCTTGCATCCAACAGTCTTAATTTAGCTGAAATTGCATACTAGTGCAAGAACAGTGGAATTGCCTTTCAAAACCAATACAAGTGCACTGCAAGTAATCGTTCAATACACTGTACCATAGCAGTTGGCTAGTCATGAGTGTTGAAAAAATATAATCATCCTTAAGTAGTTACACACCAACCAAATGAGGTATTGGGAATAATCCGTAAAATTAGCAGTTCTCATTGCACACCATTACACATTAATGAACATACAAGCATTAACTTTTACACGTTAACTTTTACATTGAAAAATCCAAAAAGGCATCCTGTAAACACAGTCACTAAAGCTTGATTGACCACTTGTAGGGTGTTCCAGTAACACTGTGAAACAGGGTGTCTAAACTGTTTTTAAAGGGGGCCCTATTCGATCACGTGATTGATGGGTGCTTGGACTGTCAGCAAGTAAGGGTAAGTGTTTGTTGATGCAGGTTAGGATAGTCCATGCATTTCGCTTATGGTTTGTAGCAAATACAGTGCACTCATTTGTGATGACTTTCATGCTTACATTTGTTCTCAGCACATCAAAATACAACGGAAATGTTTGAAGTAGCAAGAAAGTGCTGTTGTTCCCACAAAGAGACTTAATCCAGGCTTTAGTTTAGTGGGTTATACAAAGTACAACCTGAAACCAAAGCCACAGGCCGTGTGAAATGTGCTAGTGGGTTGCAGTTTAGAGAAGTCAAGTGCATGGATTTTTGTTTAGCTGCCTCATGCTTAACCAGGCTTACATTTGATCAAATGGCCAAGCAGTTTCCTTAAATAAAATCATGCCTCAAGAACTACAGCAATTATAGATTCAGTCAATCTCAATCAAAAAACAAAATCTGCTCATTTAACTCAATCACCTCACTCCTGACACAATCAAATTCAAGCACCATGCCAATACTAAAGCTTAAATCAAGCAATAGCGCACTCCCCTCTCAAGATAAATGAGGTTGCAACATGCAACTTCAGAATTTTTTTTGAATATGAAGTCATAAAATGATACTTTGAAACAAAATGATTTGGATCTATTGAAAAAAATTGTCACATACTTTATGTGAACTACTCGGAATTTGTCACATACTTTATGTGAACTACTCGAAAAAGTATGCGAACTACTCGGAATTTGTCACAACTACTTGGAATTTGTCACATACTTTCCTACATCATGAAATGAAATTGAAAGATCAAGTTATTTCATGTTTCCAATTTACAATGGGTCAACAAGAAAATTACCTTCTACAAAAGACTCAACTTAATATGTGTACATTTAAATAAACCTTGACAGATTGAAGAAAACAGTTGCAGTACTTATTTGTAAAACTTCCTTCAGAATTTGGTTTTTGCACCTCCTGTGGAACTGAGTTTTCGCACAACATATATGAAATACATCACAAACTATTCGCTAGCAAAAAACAGCACCACTTCGATTTGCACAAAAACATACTGCTTGTTGCATATGGCATGAACAACAAGTACAAGCCTAATTCTACCACATAATAACAGCAGGATTATCTGAAGTATGATATCCTTTTGCTGAAACACAAATTTAGTGCTTTACACAAAGCCATCTCACTCACACAAAACACTTCAGTTGTGATTGAAATATCAAACAAAAAGACTTTTAATGTTTAAGCATCTTAAAATCCTTAGATAAAAACACACATTACATCGAGTCTGCAACCTTCAAAACATGATCACCACATTGTTTTAGCAGCTGCATGCTACAGAACTTACTTAACAAGACGTTTCATGATCCACTCAGGAATAGGATCAACCACTCCCTTCTGGTACAGTCTTTCTTGTCCTGGCCCTTTCTGACTCATTTGCTTTCCATATGTGTAACCCTTTTCATGAAAAAAAATTAGTCCATGTTATTGTTGTGCGGGTGCGAAGACATTTTAAGAACTACAAAATCACTTGCTTAATATTTTTCCTTGTCTTTTCATTTCACCTAAGCACAGAAAACATGGCAAGTTGGCATCAATTAAACAGATTTTGGCACACTGCAACAAAATCAAAAGCAATTCTGAAACTCCAGTAGCATTAAATTGCACAGATCTACTACAGCACTTTAAACGTGTTCCACAATGAGATGGTCAGCATCAATTAACTGTCTTCTGAGAAGTGTCCTGTAGCTTGGAAAACCAGCACTGTAGTTCCTCTGCATAAAAAGGTTGCCAAACCATTCTTCAAAACTACCAAACAATTGCTTTGTTGCCACCTTAGTCAAAAGTTTTTGAAAAACTTCTGTTTAGACATATTTATAATTACCTTGAATCTCATAAATCACAACTCCAGGCTAAAAAAACACTGGAGATGTACTGACAAGCAACCAGGCTGATGACAATTTGTTGACTGATTATATTTGTAACGTAATTGTGTATAATGACATATGGACACAAAATTGCAATTTATTGTCAACAATTATGTGTTCGAACATACACAAGACTTCATTTCTTTAGAAAAAGGTTACCGTATTTTTCAGACCATGAGGCACACCACATAAGGCACAGTATCAAAAATTGAATGCTAGCTGTTCTTTTTTCATACATAAGGCGCATTAAATGAAGCAAACCTCAGATAACATCTGAGGGGGTTTAATCTGTCCGATAAAACTCCCTTGGATGACTGTACATAAGAGGGAGTTTAATCTGTCACACATGCCTTCGACACGACTTGAATAAAATGAAAGTTGTGCATGTGTTTGATTTGGTGTGCGCCAATGTAGTCAGGAGCCTTGTGGAGTAATATACCTACATAACACAATGGTCTGTTTGCAAAAAAAGTCGTAACCAGCAAGTGAATGCAGTAAACTTCGGTTAATCTGGATTCGATTTGACCAACAACTTTATCCAGTTTAGGCGAAGATCTGGATTAACCAAAGATGGTTGTTTCTAGCCTGACCTCATCTTAAATACTGAGATATTGGTGAAAATTACTTAAATTGAACACATTTATGACCAAACAGGAGACTTTCACAAAAGTAAAGTGAATTTATTGATGTAATTACAATGGTACATCAGATTAGCAACTGCCATATCCACGCAGTTGTGAACAATCTCAAGTTCGTAATTTTAGATTACTTGGCTGCGAAGATTTCTGGGATTTTAGATTGACCAGAGATTTCTGTGACTGGTCCATTAGCAGTGACTAAGATATGTTACCGAGTACATTACACTCAGGGATAATACCCTTCTACATACGCACACTCCACACCGATCATTGATCAACACATTGAAACAGTGGTGCGGCAGTGTGCATTGAGCGTTATGTTCAACGTGATATGCTATGCCCGTGTGTGACATAAGAGTCATCATAGCAGTTGCGACCAGTGTTATGATATTTCTATATGCTGGTTGGTGATCGCGAGCACGATTGTGTTGCACCTGAAAGGTGCCAAGTCTTTCCTAAAGACCAGTGAATGCACTTTGAGAATACAACAGAGCGTAAGTGGAGAAAAATACGAATTACGAGATGTAAGAAGAGCGGATATTATCCAGTATTGGAGAAGATCTGGATTAAAAAATCCAGATAAACCAAAGGTTTTTATAAAGAAAAACATTAGAAATCATTCGTACCACCAGTTTTATCTGGTTTCAGTGAGATCCGGATTAACCAAATCCGGATTAACCAAGGTTTACTGCACCACCGCCTACCACATAAAATTGGTTCTAGATGAGAAAGCACAAACCAATCCATACAATAGGCACACCACATAGCCATTAACAGTTTAAAAGCCGGTGTACAATAAGCTAGATTTCGGCCTGAAATCAGCAGTTTTCGGTCGGCTTACCAACGCCATAGCTCCTCCGCCGATTGCACTAGAGAACTGTTTACGGGCTAAAACAGATCAGCCTGTCTTCTAGTCTGCACTCGAAAAAAAATTTTTTGGTTGTGGGTTGCAGATTTTTTGTGACTGACATCATAAGTGAAGTAGTTTTGGGGCCATTTTGGCTCATGTTGCCTGGCCTAGGGCCCAACCGCTAGGCCATAGTATTTCCTTGAAGGTTTTATGGGAAACTAGGCTCGATTCCAAGCCTTTTGAGCCTTTGACCGACTTTCTAGCGTTTCTGGTTCAAAAGTTATTAATTATCTAATTAGTCAAATATTTTTATTACTTTAGATCACAACTTTTGAACCTGAAACCCCAGCAGGTCATCCAAAGTATCAAAAGACTCGGATTTAACCTAGTTTCCAATAAAAACTTCAGCGAAATACTACCATCTAACGGTTTAAGCCCAGGGACACGTGGCCTAAAAGCCCTCCACTTATGACGTCACTCACAAAAAATCTGCACTCCTCAACCAAAAAAAATTTTTTCAAGTGCAAGCTACAAGACTTGCCACGTCTTTTGAGCTTTTGACTGGGTCAGTAGCACTTACCAGACCGTAGAAAATCACACGCAAAGCCACGCGCGTTTCAGTGTTTTCTTCTCGAAAATCCCTTATTTCAGCCGGACATCAAAGTGTTAAAGGTTTTTAAGTCCACCTTGTGGAATGTTCAATACCAAATTATTTTATTTTTCAGAGTCATTCATTAATTCATAAATAAAAAAGCCAGAGCATTAATATTCAAATCCTTTTTTTCAGAGTTGATAAAATTGATCTTAGTGTCTGCAAGTTTCAGTTTGTGAAATGCCTCCAAGTCAAGAGGGAAAACAGCTAGAACTTTCACATCACCTCACATGATCAATCACATTTAAAGATCCCATCCTCGTGAACTGGCAAACCATAAGTGTAAAGTGAAGAGATAAAATAAAGATGATGAATGTTCATCCGGACAAGCAAAAGTATCCCTACTTAAATGCAAACTATTCTAACAGAAATAATGAAGTATAAGATATGTGACACTAATAGTCTGAAGATATGCATTATTTGATGGCAAATCCTTAGACCAGGGGTGCACAACCTGCCTTGGATAAAAATTCATGCAACCGAGCACACTGCACATGTCATGTAGATTGCAGACTATTCGTTGTGGTAGCCGTGCATTGACACCTTAGATGCTGGGTGGATTTATCCGTAAGACCTGTGTAAGCCACTTTTTACTGTCACTTTGCACAACCACCATAATTGATTAATTAATTAAAAACCCAAATTCAAATAAAAATTACCCAAACATATTTTTTACCCAAATGTCGGTTATTTTGCCATAACGTTGGAACCAGAAATGCTAGAAAGCCAATCAAGACTCAGATCATAACCTAGTTTCCAATAATGACTTTAAAAGCCAAAAACTTCCCTCTAGCAGTTGCTGCCCAAGGGCCAGTGACCTGGGCTAGAATGGCCTAAAACCTACCCCATTATTATGTCACCAACAAAAAAACAATATCCAAATCTTCCAATTTTCAAAAATGCAAAGTAGAAGACTTGCTGCATCTTTCAAGAGTTTCAACAGCTCTCTAGCTTAATCACCTGGCAACTTATGGAGTTCCAAAGTGTTGCAAAACGGTTGCTAATGTGGGATTTCACAGTGCGAATATATCGTACACTGGCAGGGAAGATGTTAGAAGGGAAAATCCACCCGACGCCAAAGATGTGAATTGGTCAACACTTTGGCATATTGCTATAAACCTTGAAAACTGTTGTTGTGACCGTATCTAATCAGAGGAAAGATCATCCCCTGACCCCTGCTATTATTTAGTACCATATTTTTCAGACCATTAGGCACACCAGATTACAAGGAGCAGCATCAAAAATTGAATGCTAGCTGTTCTATTTTCATACATAAGGCGCACCAGATTAAAAGGCGCATTAAATGAAGTTTAACTCAGATAACATACGAGTGAATTTAATCGAACAGATTAAACTCCCTTGGATTACCACACATATGAGGGAGTTTAACCTGTCACACATGCCTAATCTGCTAGACACAAATAGAATAAAATAAAAGTTGTGTCAGGTTTGATTCGGTGTGCGCTAATGTAGTGAGGAGCCTCATGGAATAACATGATCTGTGGTATGTGCTAGCTACTCTGTACGCTGCTCATTGCAATTGTTGTCCTGGTTTGTTACGTAACACGATGGCCTGTCTAGAATAAAATCGTATCTAGCATTTAAATAAATAGCACCAGTTACCACGTAAAATTGGTTCTAGACAAGAAAGCACAACCAGGTTCATACATTAGGCCAGGGGTTCCCAAATTGAGGTACATGTACCCAATTTGCCTATCGGAAAGGGTAATTTATAGTTAGCATTTGAAGGGGAAAATATATTTATATATTATTTGTTTCCAATTATTTATGCGTTTATCAGTGAATACAATGGGCATCTAAATAATTTTTCCAGGGGAGACAACATTGGCCTTTCACCCTTTTAGGTTGCTATAGATGCAATGTAAATGGATGTTCACATAACACTTTACCCTTTCTACACCACAAAGAAAATCCCCATGTTATAGCAACAGTCGCAAAAAATGCGCTTCGTTGGCAGCTATAGCCAGGTATACTATGATAATCTTCACCACAGGCTATCTGCAGATTTTCAAAACAGGTACTTTTTTCACAGAAGCATTGCCATTACGACTAATGAAACCACAGTTTACGATTTTATTACACCTAACAAGACTTGTGAGCGTCACTTAGAAACAAGATCTGCAAACGTCTGAAATCTCGTCCGAAGCAATCAATCGCTTTTTAAATAAAACCTTGCTTGTCTTTGATTTTTTTAATTTTTTCATGGGGAATGCTCATAGTCATCATACATATATCGGACAAGAAAACCGGTATGTTGACACGACTATCGGACAAGTCACTGAAGTCAGAATATCATGCAGGCTTTAAAAAAGTTAGCAATGATTATGAAAAGTCACCACAGGCAAATGTAGCTTCGCACTCAGTCCTCACTCAGAAGTCAGAAATAAACCTTAACGATTAAGATGTATTCCCACAAACCTGCATAGACGTATTCTAACAGGTCACGCAGTTGCATACTGTGTGAAAAGAAGCCTGCATAAGCATAATTTGATTAAGCTATTCGATCATTTGTTCCACCGTATTAAAACTCGTCGTAACAGTATTCACCAGCCCATCTGTTCAGGCTTTATAACCGAATGGACATAATTTTTTTTTGGCTATTTAAAAAAAATTTGACCTATGACTTAAAAAATAAACCCAGGTTCACACTCAAAGCTTCCCACTAACAATGGATTTTTCAAACTTGTAGAACCGTTGCTACAGATCCACCCATGCTTTTTTTCACACAGTGTAAAACTACATGCCTTTCGGCAATCAGCGGTCACTGTCTCACTACATTACCTGCCACAAATGTCTGCATTCAACAGTCACATGCGGGCTAAGCCAATTACTTAAACTGAATCTTTGAAAATTTGTTGCCATGTTTTTGTTACACAATAGAGACCAACGATAGAACAATCCGTCGCAAGTTTCGCAACCTGCCTCTGGCTCTTGTGCAGTGTGAGTGTCATACCGGCAAAAATAATTGTCAATGCAAGAATTGAATCAATTAATCGGAATTAAAATGTTGACATCAATTTTCTAGAAACTTTTGATTGTTAGTCCGAACTTCCAAGGGGGCAAATGCTTGTTTTACCCCCTGTGGACACCCATGGTGAATATTATTGTTGAAAAATGATTATGTGCTTGTTGGTAAATATGTTTGTTATTTTCCTCAGCCTTTTTGTCATAAGAAATTTAAGGGGTACATGCTCATCTATCAAAATGCTGAAGGGGTACATGACCAGAGTAAGTTTGGGAACCCCGGAACCCCTGCATCAGGCGTACCGCATGATAAGGACCACTTTAAATTTTTGAGAAAATTAAAGGACTTTAAGTATGCCTTATCATCTGACAAACACTGTAATGCCTACCTCTGTGAAATGGATACACAACACTTACAGCTGATTGCTGTTGCAATCTTCCTGGCATGCCCACATTATCCAATACCATCATAAAGTGACAACTAAAAACTAACATCATCATTCATTTGCAAATTCTATGACTCACCACACCTTTGTCATGTCTTGCCACACTTTTTATCATTTACAAAGCAAACGTATTACCAATTTTAAGGTAGCATTATCTATGATTAACTGTTCCGATGGAGTATAGATGCCTTCACATGGCCCTCCCTGTTGCGACATTTCCTGAAATACTTACCAAATCTGTCACCATGAGAGCAACCACTGCTACTCGCGCTGGATGTGTTCAGCGTGGGATGGGTCAAACAACGCCCTTCTTAGGGCGCGGCAGCAGAAATGCTGCCGAAGATGACCCACGACCCAACATACTCCAGCTGAACACCAAGGGGCTCACTGACAACAAGATCTCCGTCATTGAGCAGCTAGCCTACAAGAGCAAGGCTTTCATCATGGTCCTACAGGAGACCCACTGCATAACTGCAGACAAGCTAGTGATTCCCAACTTCTCACTAGATGGGTCAAATCTGAGCAGGAATCACAACCTTGCCACATTTGTCCACAACCAGATGAAATGGTCACTGGTCGATCAGTCTCCAGATCAAATAGAGACTGAGTGGTTGTGCATAGACGTCGTAGGTTACAAGATCGTCAACGTCTATAAACTTCCGTGCTTGCTACTCACTCCAACGACCATCCCAACGTTCCCACACCCCAGTCTGTACGTTGGTGACTTCAATTGCCAGCATGTCAGTCAACTGGGGTTACAACATCCCCGGACGGTAAAAGAGCCTGGACTCCTGGACAACATCCAACAACCTTGGACTGTTGTACAACCCAAAGGAAACAGCCAGCTTCTTCTCTCGCCGTTGGAACATCGGCACCAACCCAGACCTGGCCTTCACGGGTTTTGGCCAGGACAGCCGACTACCAGACAGACGTGTCCTAAGAAATTTCCCACGGTCACAACATCGGCCCTCCCTCGTAACGCCACCAAGATTCAAGGTTGCTGCCCACAGCAATCCGGTGAAGTGTTGGAACTTTCGCAAGGCTGATTGGAAGCGCTTTTGCCTTCTCACAGGTGAATCTGTCGAGAGATTGCCACCTCCGGACACACCTGATATTGAGAGGGCATACCAGGATTTTTGCGAGAGCCTAGTTTCTGTGGCTAAACCATGTATCCCATGTGGCCGTCGGAAGAACTATGTGCCATGCTGGGACGAAGAGTACGAGACCCCCTATCGTTCCTTTATCTGAGCCCCAGTGGGGATTGCCTCTGACTGAGCCGCCTCGTCCCTACTCTCTCGACTACAACAGACGAAGCAGGAGCGATGGGAGGAAGCTGTCAATTCCATCGACTTCTCATACTCTAGCCGCAAGGTGTGGAGAACAATCAACAAACTTACTGGCAGTCTGGATGCTCCTCTCGCCTGTGCCTCGTCTCGGCAAAATCCATCGCCTCGCAACAAGCGAAGAACGGGGCACACAGGACTGGGGATCGCGAGTACACCGGGCTGTGTCAACAAACAGCTGTCCGATATATGGAAGATTCAAAACCTGAGGGTCACAGTATCTCCGAACCCTTCAGGCCAGAGGAGCTTGCTGCTGCCCTTAGACGCCTGAAGCCAGGAAAGTCTCCAAGATTGGATTCCATCTTCCCGGAGTTTATACTCCATGCCGGGTCGGCTCTCAAATCTTGGTTTTGCGACTTCCTCAATTCCCGCATGCACCAACTCAATATTCCAAAGATCTGGAGAAGAGCACTAGTAGTTGCGATCCCTAAGCCACTGCGGGACCCAAAAAGCTATCGTCCAATATCTCTGCTGTGTGTCTCCTTCAAAATCCTCGAGAGACTCAACTACACTCATGTCGAAACAATCATCGACCCACTGCTCCCACAGGAGCAGGCAGGCTTCCAACACGGGAGGTCAGCCGTGGACCAGGTCACCCTGTTGACACAGGACATCGAGGATAGCTTTTAAGCTGAAAAGAAGGCCAGAGCTGTGTTTCTTGACCTAACAGCAGCCTACGACACCGTATGGCACCGCAGCCTCATCTGCAAGCTGCTGCAATTACTGCCTGATAGACACATGGTCCACATGATCATGAAGATGGTTGGCAATGGCAGCTTTACCCCTTTCCACCAGATATGGCCAAAGGAGCAGGTTTTGATGCCTCAAGAACAGCGTCTGACAGGGATCTGTCCTGGCGCCCCTACTGTTCAACACCTACATCTCTGACCTGCCAACCACCATCTCCAGAAAGTATGCATATGCTGACGACCTAGCAATCATGCATGCTGATGGAGATTGGCTGGCAGTGGAAGGGGTGCTGAGCAAGGACAT
>JGI24158J21664_10001054_pt1 | contig 29290 bp, 24 predicted proteins | sample Ectturendosymbi3_FD_21664 | JGI IMG/M metagenome (IMG submission 21664)
TCTGATTCTAGGGACCCGATTTTCTCTGATTTTAGGGACCCGATGATAATTTTCTCTGATTCTAGGGACCCGAATCGGGTCCCTAAAACGCCTTAAAAAAAAACTGGCCTTGGCAGTTACTATCGAATGCACGGTTTCGCTGCAGAATCGATCTACTCAAGACGTTGGCAAAAAATTACCTTGCGGCGCTCATAACGGCCTGCACATGTAAATTCACAACTTTTTTTATGTAAACTGGCGTGTGCCTGACTGGGGTTTTCCTCCAACGTGTTTATCTTCTGGCAAACGCTTTCGCTTTTGTGGAGTGGAAAGATACATGGCAAGGCAGTAGTATGGTTAAATTCTCTAGAATTGGTCAGTTCAATTCGGTCTGAATGCGTTTGTTGGATGAGTTTTGCAGTCTCTTTCGCTTCTGCTTTCGCCTTCGTTTTGAACCGTTCGTACGTTCGTGACGTAGTTTGTTTACTAACAGGCGCAACGCCCGAAGCGCAATTTCGAGATGCAGTGGTCCTGTGACCGCCCTATCGATTTTCGGATTAGCCTGATACCGAAGGCGCAAGGGTGACGCATGCATGAACACGTCACTTTCTAATTTTAGTTACCTCTGTAACGCTGCAAATTTTATATGTCACGACGACAATCTGTCGTACAAGTTCCATGTGAAGACGATCCATTGTAGTCGCTTGAAAGTTTTTTTTCTAAAAAAATAAAAACGATATTGAATGACAGTTTTCTTTTAATGACTATTTTGAAAACGATGATTATATCGTTGTATCATCGTAAGTACATGTATAGAACCATACGGGTGTGTTACGGTGGAACCACGCTGCGATGTCCCTGCCTTGCGTTTTTACTATGGTTTCGTGTTTATTTGTTTCTGCGTAGGAGACGTTCCGCCACGTTCGCGATCGATAAACCGCTTCAGGCTGTTCTGCTGCCGTCGTTCGTTGTACATGTCCAGCCTGTAGAAGTGCGAGTTTGTTCATCCGCGTGCTGGCGAACCGCTCGCCTACCTTTCGTTGTCGCTTGAGAACGCATTAGTGTGATGAATCTGGTGGCCAGCTGTTGCATTTCGGCTGCCCGAGTGCGCACAATCGCCCACCGCTCGTTCGCTCGTTGTATTACGATCGGCCGGCCTATTTCTTTTGGTATTAGTTGGGGTTGAAATTGCCGACCAACAACGCCAATGCAATCTCATCGATTAGACGATGTGGAATGCTCGAAAACAAGTCAGTTTTTTTTTCGCTGCTCAGGAATACCGCCGGTAACTGTACCACACTGACATTCCTGCCGAACGGTCGAAGTCCGCCATCTGCTCGACCTTCTGCCGCGTCAGAGCGGCCTCAGTGCAGTGAAATAACGACGACTTTGATCTGTTGCATGCGATGGCGCCAGTGGTGCAGCGATAACGCTCAATTTATTGCGAACCCAGGACCGAACAATTTGAAAGGGCAAAGTCTTTCCGTGCTGAACTCGTTGGTGATCGGTGCTAGTTTTTCTACGATGAGATGAGGATCGATAGAGGCTTTTGTGTAAAATGATCAAAAACGGGAATTTTTTTCCTGCCGATTGCCGTACACGTCCCCCTATAAAAGAAAAGCGAAGATGCGTTCGCAAATGGGAAATCCCAAAACCGCAGTGCAGCCTTTCGAAGTGGCACGGCACCAACGTATGGCCGCCGAAACCTCGTGAGAGCCATTACACAAGAAATTCCGCGCATTCTCAAGTGATCAGAATAGCGATGCTTTCCGAAACCGCGTTTGCGTACACCGAGAGTCATGCCTAACCCTGTGCGTGCCGTCGCGGTATGTTGCCTTCAACTTAGCTGCGTTGCTCAACGGTTTAGCCCGCTCAGAACACTCTTTTCCGCTTTGCTTAACGTACCCGTTTTTAGTCACTGCGCTCGATCGCCACCGAAAAGGTCGCTCAACGCCTCGGGGATGGTGACGTAACAGAGGTGTCGCGTCGCTGTTTGGTCAAACGTCGCTGATTTTAATCGCGCAGTTCAGCTTGGTCCGGATGTGGCTTTTAACGGAATGAATCGTGTGTTCGTCTAATCAGTCCAATTCAATGCGCGATGGCGGGAATGAGCGGACATCCGATGTGAACCCACGAGTTGAACGTGCTACCTTTGGCAAAGAAGCGAAAGTTTTGTTTCGCATTCTCTCGCTGCCATCCGACACCGTTCACGTTTCCCGCCAAGGCAGCGCGAATTCGCGCTTTGCGACACATAAAAGGAATCAGCTAAGGAGGTGGTCAGTGCGTAGTCTTAGGTTTTCCCGCCGCGCAGCGCCGTAGTAGAATCACACAAAGAACTTCGAGCGCTATTGTTTCGGCGACTCCGCCGTTGATATCTTTCAAAGGATCGCTTGTCGGGTTGCGGTTGTGCACCTTCGGTGACAGCGTTGTGTCCTTCATCGTTTTTTTTCTGGCACACACGAGATTGCGATGCAGTGCAAATGCCACCAGCACTTGAGGGTCATATATCCACAAATTCAGTTTTAAGTACTAACGGTATGTATTCAGAGCTTCGCGTGACGCGTTCTCTCCAATAAAGCTACAAACGTGTGTTTCCAATTCGGGAAAACAAGCTTTGCAAACCTTTGACGTAATTAAAGGTTGTACCACATAACTTACAACCAGAAACACGTAGGTCTGTCATGATTCTTACACGCAGACGTGAGCAACGTCTTTGGCTCGTCTGTATCCTATATTAACAAAAATTCTTAACTAATGTTATTATTAGTCTGTCATCAGACATAATTTGACGTTGAATGTTTCATTTATTTACTTCTTTGTCAAACAACCCAAATTTCTGATGCAGCAAGCTCTCCGCTCCAGTTGCCAATTGTTCACTTAATCGCACAGCTCCATGCAGGGGTTGTGGTCGCCTTGTGAATTGTCACTACCGCCCCCAACTTGCTGTTTACTTTAAATCTGATACAGTGCACTCGTGACTGTTAAAAATAAATGTAGTACGTTGCCCAGCAACAACGCGCGCTTTGGCATGCCCCCTATAGTCAAAAGGCACGCGCCTTTTCGTGTAATCTTTCCGTTCTCGTTTCTCTGACAAGCTCTGTGCGATATGGATTTTGTTTCGTAACCGATCACAACAATGACACCTGAATCCACCTCCCTACTGGATGTAGTAACCGACATAGCGTCATGTCCGGCGAGCGTTCGCAACGCAACCAACCAATAGGAATGCCAGCTTGCTCGTCGCGTCTGCGCTCGCGAATCGTGCTGGAATGTATCGTTGCCCACCAAAGAGTCTGTTTGCAGACGGTTGCCGAGTAACGGAGACTCCGTTGCTCCCGTTAAAGATAAAAGGTCGGTTGCGCGTTGGCGCAAGCCTGTTTGTAGTCGTTTTTCCGTAGTCATTGTTGTCGAGGGAAAATATTTCTTTCCTTTGAAGCATTTCTTGTGCATGTTTAGTTTTTTCAGCCATGCGCAGTAACAGCAGTTGCATCGGAATGGACAGCGCGAAAGCAATGGCAGTTGCGCTACCTCGATATAGCTGGAAATAATTGCGAAACTCAAATTACTTTCAACGAGGTTGTTTTTCTCCCAGGGTCAGAACCAAGTAGGTGCGCTCGTTGTGGCTCTCTGTTTACCGAATGGAGGCGAGGACAGGCAAACGTCGCCGCAAGCGCATGCCATATGAGTCATCGGATGTGCGCTTTTTCCGACACCTCGGCCAAAATTCTTTCTGTTCCTTTTTTCGCCATCATGTCACTTGTGATTCATTCGCGCGTGCTTTCCGACCATGTGTTGTTCAATGCGAAACAGCGCACAGCGCGCGATCTAATCAACAAATGCGTTCGATTGCCCTTCAGACAAAATTTTCCTGAAGGAATTATCCCTAATCAAACTTTGTACTTATCGGCGCAATCGTGGGTGCCACCTAGTTGCCACAAAAGCGTTTGCACCAAGACGTAAATACCATGCTTGGCACGCTACCTGGGGTACCCTGGGCACGTAGCATTTGCGTAGCGTCGCTTCCTTGCGCAATATCCGCTGCTATTTGTTTCTCGCCATCAGCGCGGCGACCTTGCGGACAAACCACCTTGCCCTGCCGCGCGCGACCTCTGAAATCTCGTGGCAAGCGCGTGTTAACTACGTCATGCCTGTATTTACTGGAACTGCAGACGTTCGGCCAGCGCGATACCTCTGTTGCTATTTGAAGGTCATCGTTTCTTCGCGACCTACATATACTATTTGGTGTCGCGTTATAATGGAACCCGCAGTGTTAATACGCTGTGTATCAACCTAACAAGGCTCGTCACCTTAGCAACCTCGCGTTTGGTTATGGTAACGATGCATCTCAATGCATATTTCCAGCCACTTCACCTAGCGCTTCATAACCACTTACCGTCTGCTCTTTGCGGATGTTTACTTGTCTCTCGCATTTGGAATTTTGCACTAAAGCTGGATAACATCGTTGGGTCGTACGTTCGGGAATTCACGCTGCCATACAGCTTGGAAAACAATACTTACTCTGTGACCCGCTTTCGGTTAGTTCCACGTATTGGTTAATGTTCAACGGGCTTTTTTTACTTGTTTCAACGTAATAAGCTCTTGTCCACTTGGAAATTGCTGCTTTTAGGAAAGATTAAGCTGTCGTAACAGGTGATTAACAAAAGAGTACGAAATTTTTCACGATATAGCAAATAAGCTACAAGAAAGGAAATCCATTTTCCATTCGCTTACTGGAAATCTTATCCAGAGAAACAACAGTTCATTTCGAGTTCCAGTCGTGTGACGGTTCAAGGCATGTTGAAAAAACGACGCCTGGCTTGTCTGAGCTTGCTCCTTAAGCTCGATTGACAAATCAAGCTTTTCAGACGTAGTGCGAAACACGCAAATAGCGCTCACAAGCTGTTTCAAAGAAATACGTGGTTGTGTTGGAGCACTGCCTTCCGCACGAGGTGTTTTACGTCTTAACCACCACGAAGCAAGATCAACCTTAAGCACAGTTAAGCTTCAGGAAACCTTTAGATATCTTAGGGAGAGTTTTGAACGTGTCAATAAAGTGTTTTTGGGATGTAGGTCTTGCGATATCGTGGTCGTCGCGTCTGGTTCCACTGCCATGAGCTCTTCACGCGTCAACAACTCTTTCACGCGTATCGTTTTGATGTCTTGTTTCGCGGGAAAGCAAATGGTACACTCGCACCTTTTTTCCAACGACCCGTGTTGGCATTGTTTCTGTTGCGAAAGCTAACCATTAGGCAATGCGAAAGGCAGTGTAGTGGAAAACCTTTTATCAGGCTGTTTTCTTTGCCGCATTGAGTAATTGAACAGCGTCAGTTCGCTTTCATTAACGTGATGTGCCGAACAGTGTCTCCAAAACGAACCTGAAACTGCTGTTTCGAGACGGTCGGGGGTCGCTCTACAAAGTATTCGTTATGCAACAGGATACCGTTCCGTAGTAAAAGGTCTCCATTACTTGAGCCGCCGTCGCTTATTGAAAACCATGCTGCTCTTTGTTCAAAGGAGCAGCTTGTCTTCCCCACGATAAATTATTAATTAGACCTTTTCCATGACGTCGTGTCTTGACACCAGTAAGGCAGGCTGATGCAGCTCGGAAAGAATGTACGACCTGAGTTCGATGCAGTTTGCTGCGGTCGTTTGCTGCTTGTGCTGGCGACTCGCGGTCTGCGTCGTTGCTCTTGTTTTCGCTGCAGCAGCATGGACAGTAAAATCAAAGTTCCGACTTCAAAGTTTCCTGTTTGTTGCCGCACGCAAAGCGGATGACTAACGTCCGGTCGCGTTGCGCCGCTACATTCACAAATATTCCTACGGTGAAGCCGTTGCGCGACAGCATCCTGTCGAATCATCGCGCGATGCGCTCGCGTCCGTATGCTCACTTCGCCTTGCACACCACACACACAACTCCGACAACTGATTTTATGAATGAAGGCTCAGAAAAAACTGCGGGCACGCGTCGCTTAGCGCAGAAAGACACATACTCTTCGTCGTTTGCGAAAAGTAAACAAACGCAGTCTTTTTGGTACAGGCCAACGCGCCACTTACATCCAAGTCACGTCTTGCTATATTTGTTTACTGCCTAGCGCTTTGCAATCTGTTGTCAGCCAACGGCAATTCTCAGCCTCGCTCGGATTCCGGCAACTGCAAGGCGCGTTCTGGGAAATCGACAGGAGGTCTGGTATTTCGGAAGCGTGACATCCTTAACGAGGGCCGTTCGGGCCCCGTTTGCTTGGTTTGTTCAAACTTTACTTCGGTGGGTAAAGCTTCAGCAAAGTTGCCGTCTTCTGACTTGACTGCAGTCCACTCTCGTCAGTCAACGAAAACCACTTGTCATCGCGGTTTCGGGCTTCAAAACTTGCGTAATCACGGCAGTGCTGAGGCTTTCTGCAAACACGCAGCTACGCAGCAAGCACAGACACGGCGAATTGCGGTTCGAGATCGCAGCCATTCGATCAGATGGTGTTAGGGCAGGTGCAGGTGCAGACGCCCACGCTCGGAAAGATAAACGCGGTGTGGCAACCCATGTATGCAACAGCGATGGTGCTTGATTTACGCAAACAACTGGGTAGCCCGCCAATCGTCATTCCGCGCATTTTTCCCAGACTACGACACTGCGCGAGGTGTGTGGCTTTCTGGTCGCGGTGACAGTTAGGGCGTAGCGCGAAGCATTTTTGCTTGGCTTCGTACGTGTTCGGGTGCCCGACAAAATCGACACATCTTTACCTTTTTCTCTTCCTTTCTCTCTAATCGAGCCGCGTCTGACGGCTCGGTCGTCAACTTTTCGCCGCTGTTTCGCGCCCTTTCGCCTCGCGAGTCGTTTCCAGCGCTGCACATTTGGTCTGACGCAGTGAATTGTTTCGCGTTGCCGCGGCGCTGGCTTTGTGGAATGCTTCGTCTATCCAGCACGCTCTGAAACCCTCGTGTATGCAAATACGAAAGCAAACAATACCAGTCGTTTCTTGTTGAACCTTCGCACTCTGCTTGCGTCTTGGCGAAAGGCTAATCCGCTTCCCCACCGAACGCAGTAAAATTAAAAATGGATAGGGCCGCTGCTGAATGTGACAAATCTATCACATGAAAGCGGACGATTATGTTGGATTATTGTAAAATTACAAATCGCTTAAGCCAGCTGTGGAAAGAGTCCCTTCCACCACCGATCTCAGTTGGGCTTCTTTTGGCTGTATTCGGCTTCCGTGATTGGATGGATATCGCGAACGTCTCAAGTAGATATGTTCACAGTTTAACGCTACAGTTTCTTTGAAAACCTTAAGGGCATGTTGCGGATCTTTCGCACTATATCTCTTCAGGTTATTTCGTTTTCACCTTTTCCAACTACGGCGAGAGCTGCCACAGGTCAAAAATTAGCCGCCGCGTTTTCGTTTTGTGGTTGTGACTGATGTTTGTGACTGTTTTGTTAGTCTTCGAGACCTCTTGTTACGCGCCGTTTATCGTTGTTCTTGCGCTCTTCCAAAAGTTCACGAGGCAAACTGTCCGACAACGGCAATTTCGGAGTTATGGGGCGGCGAGAACAGAGCGAAAGTTGTGTAAGTTATGTTTTGATTTCTCTGCGGTTGCTGTGAGTTCCAGGATCGAGTGTTAACGCGGCAGCAAAGCCAGACGGGTTGGTCATAACTACCAGGAAGTGAATTGTAACGGGGAGCTTGCATTCGGTGGTTGTCGCATAGTGAGAACCACTGTCGCGCTATTTTGCGTGGGAACTGATTTTTTAATCCTCCGTTCCGCTTGTTGCCCATGTCTGTCACTTGCTGCGTTCTTCCATCCGATGGCTCTTAAATTCTGGAGAGCACATCGTATCCGGTAGTTTTATTGACATTTCGCTTCCGCCTTTGCCTGTCGCTTCGACCTGAGCTCATGTACAGTGACCGCCGTGGCAAAGTAACTATTTTCGGCTAGAACAAGCATCCTGTTTCGGCGCTAGTCAATTGCACTTCGTCGCAGAGCAAACATACCGCCGCGCTGTCCGTAATTTTTAGCTCCTAACACAGCGCTCACGACCTAAGCAGCAGGCTTCTTACGGTTTGCCCGCGCATTCCACATAGACACAAGAGCTTTGCGCGGCATGCTTTGGGGCGTGCTTGCGCTTTCGGTCAGAGACACTCAAACAATAGCTCGTTTGTTACGTGTCTGTTTCGTCTGGCAGCAGAGAGACACGAGGCAAAGATGGAGCAGGTGCATAGCTGATTGGTGGTTCGCGTGGAAACCAACTCCAACTTAGTTGCTAGCTTTGGCTTGCCGTGTGTCGTGTGTCTGGCAGCGACATTTGCCTGATGCAGTTAAAAGCAGTATGTCAAGCAAATGTCTTGCCGCAAACTTCAATAAGGCCAGATATCCCATAAGATCTAAGCACCACGCGCTGTCGCGACGGAAAATGTCGGTCTTCCGCAATCTCCGGGACAACCGTCGCGCAGGATCGCAAATTGCCACATCTCACCTTGATTAGCGTATTAGCGTCATCACGAAAGACAGGTGTTGCAGGCGTGCCTACAACGCGTACTCACTATAACGGTTAAGAGACCATCAGTGCTTAATTACATCTTTACTGCCGTTTTTAATCAAACAATTTTCACTAACCGTACAATTTCTTTGCTCTCTTTGTCGAATGTGCCTACTCAACACTTCCTTTTTTATCCCTTTGACGTCAGTGTTAGCCCCAGGTTACTTCGCCACAGAAGCGCGATGAACGTCACTCTATCGTTGTGACGCACGCCTCCACCGTTTGTCCAATGATTCTAGCACGTCAAACAATTGTGGCGCTGCGGCCCCTGGCTACAGCAAGCATTTTTCAAGTGTTGCAAGATAAGTAGTCGGCTGTCCGACTTTGCTGAATAAGTAGACCAAGTTTCATTTGGGGTAACCAGATTGTTCTTTAATCGCTTCTACTGCATCACATTAAGAAACATCGGCGCATGCCTATCAGTTCTTCAAGAAGCTTGGCCTTGTTAATGTTATGAAAATGCGTTCATGTCAGTACGTTTTTCAATAGCGTTCTAATTCCACTCAAGCTGTCATCTTCATAAGCTAGCGTGGGACGCTAACGGTTTTATCGCGTGACTTCATACTACATGGTAACCTCGTTTTTAAAGACGTGTGTTTACGCTTGTTTGGCTCTTATCGAGAAGATAAGTAGAGTGCTTCTTCGGACCAGATGGTTGTCCTATTCTGGAAAAAAAAACAGGTCAAATAGAACGCATCTTCTCTCATGCGTCACGACGGCGCCTGTCGCGGTCCTAGTGGTCAGATCGATATTGGCAAGCGTTTCCACTGAAGAGCGTGATCGTTCTAGCAATTACGTCACTTGCCATTGACGCTTGACCCACTTTGCAGCAATGGCGAGAAACTGCAATGCGTAGCATTTTTGTCTTCATCTTCTAACATGTAGCTTCTACGCTATTACGTAACCCAGCGCGCTTAGCAGACGTTGGCTGCTCAGCTCCTCCGTTCACCTGCCACGCCATAAATTATGCATTGATTGCTGAAGTGCGTACCCGTTGCTCTCGTGTTGCAGTGTCGCCGCCGCTTCCCAGTTTATTTTTGGCTGAGCGCTTGCTGCAGGCGAGCAAGCAAAGTGTACTTTCCACGCAGGCGTTGGTTACTGGAAATCTGCAGAGTGAGCCAGTGAGTAACCAAGTCGATTCGCCGAAGCAAACAGGAGCGGGAGTTGACACGGCAGCTGGCAATTTGCATAATCAGGCTCAAAAAACAATTCTGCAAAAGATAGGTCATTCCCAGAAATTCAGTGCAATCCCAGCTGTTCCACATACACTCGGCTCTACAGTAGAATGCGAATTCGGATTAAATCGTTATCGCCGGATCGAGCTGTCGCAGCGATCATGCAAGCTGTTCGCCACAGCTGTTTTCATTGTGACGCACCCGGAAAAGTTGCTGCACCCACTTGCACCCGCCGTGCGCCAGCCACCGATCAACCAGCGTGACATCCGCAAGGTTTTTTTTTGACTTACCAGATCAAAAGCACCGTCCATTTTTGTTGCAGTAGAACATGTTGCCGCGCGGCAGTTGCGCCAACTAGCCGTGCACCCTGAAGCAATATTCGTTGCCGCGATGTCGTTTGTAATGGCAAGAATGAAAGATTTAGAAGGTCTGACATGCGCCTTGCATTCCTTTGGCTTTGAACTTCGTTTGTGACGGCTCCTTGGCACTTCTGCCGCTGTTGCGCATACCTTGCGTTCCAGAATCGCTCGGGTGACCTTAACTTGCGATACTTTTACAAGCATTTAACTTACGTCTCTTCGCACTGGTGAAGCGGTTATCGCATTCCAAATATGGTAGTGGGCGTTGGTCAATTTTATCGCCAAGGTTGCACATTTGTTACCACGGACGGTTTGCTGCGTACCCCCACGTAAGAGAAACGTAAATTATAAGAAATCCGCAACCGTTACGCAAAGTTAATTGCGTCTTTCACACGTTTCATTCACTGCGAACGACTGATTGTCGCCGCGTGCGTCACAGCTACTGTAGTTGCCGAACGATACTAAGCCGCTGTGTGCCTAAAAATAACTTCATCAGTTCCAGCAGCGTGGATTCGTGTGATTTTGGATCTGAAATTTGTCGTTGTGCGCCGCAACGTTTATTGCACGCACCTGGACGAAATGTTTTTTGAAGCCATTCATCCCAATCGGTATGCCGTTCCACATTCAAAGAAACGGCAAAACAATCAACCACATTCCCGCTCTTGCGTAGCTTTCCCACGTAGAATTAGCGTTCGGTCTTCGGCAACCTACGTAGCCTCTACGTCTGTGCTTCGTTTCCAGCTCATGCTGGCTTGGCCGAGAACAAGGAAGTGCGGTGCATCCTGACAAAAACTTTTGACACGTCTTCACTTCCGTTGTCTGTGTATGTTACGTGGCAATTGGGAAACGTTGCGCTGTTGCTCTTTCTTTCCATGCCGATTCTGCGCCATCGCAGCGATGCCAAAGCAGAGCAATTTCCTCTCCCGTGTTTGCGAAACGCGTTGTGTCGAGTGTTGGAAGCTTTTGGGCAGGCAATGATCAACGTCACTGCAATCTCTTACCGCATCCGCTTGGGCGTCCCGCCGATCGATACCCGGATGTGGATTTAAGTACCTCGCGGTACACCCTTTAATTTTGCGTTCATCCCACCTCACTGCTAAACCAAACGTTCGTTTACTCGGGTTGGCTTTGTTCACTCAGCATCTACGTCATTACGCTGTCAGTTCTATTTCTGTGTAATTCAATTCCCTATAGCCGAATCGTATCCGCTTAGGCGGCGCTAGAAACAGTTGGCGCTCAGTCTTTCAATCTGTACTTCTTTGAAGTTGCACGCGGGACGATGACCCTCGAGTACATTACAGCAGATCCCTCCATTACCAGATGAGTGGCCATTGCATAGAAATATGGTTTGCGGCTGAACCCACCAATAATAAATTTGATGCCGTTACCGTGGTAACGTTTTGTGATACATCGGTCGATAGCCAGTCGAGTGGTTAATACAATCCTTTGTTCAAAGTGATATCGATCTCGCGAAGTAGTGGCAGATCAAACAACGTCGCGAACCGTACGGCCTCGGCATAGTCATGCGATTAAACTTAAATTTTATTCTATGCGTGTGGCGGCGTATCAGCATATTTTTTTCTTCGCGTGCTCAGGTACGAGGGTCTACTCGCCACCAGAATGGATCCGTAAGCATCGCTACCACGGACGCTCCGCCACTGTCTGGTCACTTGGCATTCTGCTCTACGACATGGTTTGCGGCGACATTCCCTTCGAAAAAGACGAAGAGATTGAAAGCGGCAATGTCCGTTTCACTCGCCTCGTGTCACCAGGTACGCGACCGACAGCTGCTTTTTTTCTGGCACACCAAACGGTTGCGTGAAATTGTGTTCATTTCACAAACCAACCGTCACGTGAAACGTTGCTGACGCGCTCTTCCCCAATGTCAATCGAAACGATCCTCGTCGTCGACTTCTCGGTCGTGACGTCGGCAGACGCTGCGATCGTCGTTTATCGCGAAATGCTTGTTAAGCTAATTGTTGACGCTTGACGAGACGTGTTCTGTTGACATTGGGTGTGCTCGGCAGGTTAATAATAGAAGCTCGGTTGCTATTTGAAGCATCCATTTGTTCCCCGGTTTGTCCAGTCTTTCAGCTTATCTCCTTTCGCCTACGGCCTAACTGGTTTGCGTTTTTCTGCTTACTCCATTTAGCAGCGGCTGCGTGCTGAATGCAAATTTCTTGGCGCACGTAATTCCGGGCGTCTGTGTCTAGAGCCCTGTACAGTGAATGACGCCAACAGGTGGGTGGCGACAGCGCGGTTTTCGCGCTGGAGATGCAGCTAAAGAAAAACGCGGCAGCAGCATTTGAAGTGCGATTTGATTTATCGCGAATCGGTCGTTGGCCTGAGAGTTGCACGGCATGACACAGCGGCAAGGGCGTCGCGTATTTGAGTTTGGGCGTTTCAAACAAAGAGAGCGTGGTCGTTCGTCGCGATTTGTGGAACGTCGACTGCGGTTCGCGCCCAGTTGTGCAAAGAAGCTTGGGCCTTTTGATCGCAACTCGAGCGCAGGCAACGGTTGCTGTCGACTTTCTCCTTAAAACTCCGCGTATTTTTATTATTCTTTCAATGGCTTAAAGCGCTTCCGCGACTTGTCTAAGGAACAATGACACGAGCCACGTTGTCATTTCCGAGCGTTTTCGAGCTCCTGACCAGTTCAGAGCTGCCGAAGGCTGCCGCCGCATAGTGTCGTCTACGTTCTGCTGCACGGTGTCCGCCCACCTTCGCTAAACGTTTTGCCGCGCGCTTGCTTCCGCTTTGTCTGGTGGAACGTAAACAATGCCGCGGCATGGCAATCCTGGTTGCCCACCGATGTCATATCCGCATCAACCTGCCTGCCTGTCTGTCTGTCATGCGCGCCCCGCTATTTTCAGTTACCTGGTACGGGCGACCTGCGGTTGTGTTAAATTACGTTTTTCTTGTTTCGCAGAATGCGAATCACTCATTCGTTCCCTCCTGTCACTGCGTCCTGCCGACCGTCCGACCTTAGAAGAAATCATGGTTCACCCATGGATTTTGAAAGGAGACTTCATCTCTCGGTAAGTTTTTCGTGTAGTAGAAGTAAACTGTTGGCGTGTGTGTCTTGCGATACCACAGTGGAGATTTTGTATCTCAACGAATTACAAGTTTTAAGCTTGCTTCTTTTTTCCGCAGACACTGCGACACCGTAGGAAGTCACGTGAGAACAACGTCAGAATGTTCGGACGGGATGGGTCCCGTAGACAGCACCGAAAGCTTTACAGTCGGGTGAAGACCAGTCACAGCACAAAAAAGACATTGAGAAACGCGCAGCTGCCCAAGGAAAAGAGGCGGTCGCGAGGACCCCCCCCCGGCTGCGTGGTATCCCCGAGCTGCTGATTCTGGTGCAACAAGTCAAAATTCCTTCTGTGCAACATACAACAAGAAACAGACCGAAGTCGCAAATTCCGGGAAGTGCGGCCCAGGTTGTTTGGTGATGCAATTGGTGAAAATGCTCGCGGCACTTCTGTTGTTGTGAACGCAGAGACGTTTCTTTCGATCGATCCAACCCGTGTATGAATTGAATTTTTCCGGTTTTGTTTTTCACGTTTCAACCTATCCAGGGACATGTGCGGTATTTTCGGACTGACGAACAAATATGGATGGCCATGTCATTTTGTTAATCTCTGTGCTATTTATTTCTTTGTTCGACCTCTGGTGTTTTGTGCTGGTCGTTCGTCGTTATTATTAATATTATTATTATTGTTGTTATTATATTATTATTATTTTCATTCCTTCTTCACGGTCAACTCCAGGTCCTCTATCTAACCTTATTTAATTTAAGTCGAAATGGTCTCCAATATTTTTCGCGCTTGATTGGTGCTTCAGAACCGGCCTCGCGTACGCGGGCTCGCTCCTATCGTATCTGCTGTGCGCGACTTTGCGTACGAGGCGTTTTTATTTATCTTCGTTTAAGCAAGCAGCCGTCTGTCAACGGTGCTGAGTGCTGTCTGGGTACCTTTGTGACGTCAGCCTTGGCTGACTTGGCGGAGGGCACCGGGCTTGCACCAAAGTCACTGTACGTTTAACGCCATCCTGGCCTGCAGCTGCGCACTCCCTATGCTTGCAAAAAGTTGGCTGGCTTCGGGGTTTTATTAGCAACAAAGGCAATTGTTTCGTTTTGTTTCGTCCCTGGTTGACGTTAGTCGTGGGAACTTTTTCAAATTGCCCGCTGCCGAGGTCCGTTTGGCTTTCGTGATTCTACGATCGGAAATTCTTCGGGGTGTCCATCGCCGCCGCCCGTGTTTGCCGCCGCAAGTGTCCGTGCACGGGGCATTCGCTGTGCAGTTGACAACACCACGCGATTTACTTTATGTTGCATAACTGGAATACCAATGCAGGCGTGCGGTTGTGGTCTTAATGCGCGGCAAACGGCCGTAAAATACGGAGGCATTTTCGCTGCGAAGCCAAGCGTTGCGCCCAAGCGAACGGGATGCGTCGTTGTACTCCCAGCTGGGTCGCAAGATTTGATCCTAAGACGTCCAACAATACGGTTTCGTTTCAGTCTGTATGATCACTGTCCCCTTTGTCCTGCTTCGTAGTCGGTCGTCAAACAATGAAATGTGCCTGTTTTTGCTGATCATGCTCGCTCGCTGGCTGGCGTATAGTTATCCTACGCGCAAGCCGGACATCCGGTCCGAGCGTCTGGACACGCACAGCCGGATGTAATGTGGCTTTTCGTGCTGTGTCGCTTGCTAGTGCTCTGTGCGGTTTTGATGTCGCGCGCGCACGTTATTTATTGGCAGCTCCTGAAACTGTTTTGCTGTTACGGACGTTGTCATTATTTTTATTAATATTTATTGTTGTCAGTTGTTTTTTTTTTCTTCGTGTTCGCTTGCTTTCCTTCGTTTTTTTCCTTCGCCGTTGTTTTGCTCTTAGTCTTCTTTATTTATTACTGGAAAAAATACAAGCGGCCGATTGCGGTCGGAAATCTGACACCTTGTTTGTGCGCATTCAGTGATAGGCGCCACTGCAGGTTTTCAATGCTTTGGAATTGGATAGCGAAGGACCGGTCTGTGGGGTAGAACTGCTTAGCATGCAAATCTGGCCGGGACGCGTGAACCGAGGGCGGTTGATTTGACCGATTCGTAAAAAAACACAAATCAAGGAGCTGTCGCGGAGCATTGCGGTTGTGCGTTACGGGCAGTTTGACCCTTGGTTGAGTGCGCGGCCAATGCCAACCAGGGTTTCGACAAAATATCGAAAACCCGTGAGTGTCACCACGTTGTGTGAGGAAAAAGCGAAACGTTGTGTATCTCAGGCGCAGTGAGCAACCGTCACTTCCTGTTGTCAGCAGCAAGGGTGTGCCTTGGCATACGGCATCTAGCATGGTGATGCGTGCTGGAAAATCCCCACGCCTCATACTCAGCAGTGATCGCAAACTGAAGACACGAGGCAGTTTCGTTGACTAAACGCTATTCTTGAGTGAACTACCGCAAACAGATTCGGAGTTTCGAGAACTGGGCATGAAATTGCAGAATTTGAGCCGGTGTGAAAACACGACAACATAGTAATTCAGCGTTTATGGATGTCACATTGCTGTACTTCTGAATGGTCCGTCCGTAAATGACAACTCATTGTAATGAAAGTTTTTCCCTCCTCGCCTGTCGTCACAATATGTCACCTTTAGGTTACAAATCGTTCTCCTTTCCCCCAACGATTTGAAATACTTTGTCTGACGTTAGATTTCTTAAAACTGGTCGGTGTGGAGTTCAAAAATCGAAACCAGTGCATGCATCTGCTGGATGTAGACTGCTGTACATGAACTGAACAAGCAAGGATCTGCATCAATTTCAAGTATGCGATTTAGTCAAAACATGCAATTCTGCTATTGCGGGATCTTCATCTGTCATCTCCCGCAGTAGGCTGTGCCATTCATTGCTCTTCACGCCGAAAACAAACATTTTACACCAAATCGATACAAGAGAGCACAAAACGCTACAAAGGTCACATTTCAGCAAACTGTGAGGTTTAGACGTGCAATGTGACGACAGCTGTTTTTTCTTGCTTGTTTCTTATCCGCCATGAGCTGATATGAACATGCGTGGAAAAAAGAATTCAGGAACTAAAGTTTACATAGGGAACACTATGAATATACTGTGCATGTCACACGATCGCTTTATGTTTCATGTATGATGTCGTTTGTGTTCACCTGACTAGACTCAAACCATTTGTGGAACTGTTTTTGACGAGATGTGAGTTGGAGCATACCATTCATTTATAGATGTTACGTATATAAGGCCGACTCTATGGAAACTGGAAAGAATTTCTTATCCAAGGTTGGATCGCATACAACACCTTTATCATAAACATAACAGCAAATACTTGCACCAGGTTCTGTCACAAAATGTTCCAAGTTATATAAATTTTAAGTTTTCAAACTGTCGAAATGAAAGTTTCAGTGTACATACAGAGAATGCGTCAATTGTTGCAAAAATTTTACCTTCGTTTGTCAACCACCAATTCCGTCAGATTCCTATACAAAGTCTTGAATCGTACAAAACATTTTACGATGGAAATACGTTGCCAAGCTCTCCGTTGCCTACGCGTGGCTTGACGAATCTGCTATACAGTGGTATTCTACTAAAGCACACGAAATAATTTTACATTTCAAAGAATTGTGCTTTTGCAGTTCTGCTTTAAACTTGTTAGATAATTGTATTGTTGCATCCAGGGGCGGAGCTAGGGGGTTGCCAGGGGGGCACTGCCCCCCCAAAAATTTTGCCTGGCCCCCCAGTGGCCCCCCCAAAATTTTCCAGGTCTCTTTCTGAAAGTCCTACACAGACCATTCTGGCCCCTCCAGTGGCCCCCCCAAATGAAAATGTCTGGCTCCGCCCCTGGTTGCATCACATGGACAAATTTTCTTTAAACCTGCCAAGACGCTTTAAAAGGATTTTTTTTTCAAATTGTTGTTCTGTGGTCTTTTTCATCAGGTACATTTTGGATCCTTTTTTCCATGTAGTTGCGTCGCAATTACTTGTTGGCTTATTTTGTTAAGGGGAAATTGTATGAGAAATAGGATCAGTGGCCTAGCTGTGCAAAATGGAACCGTTGGGAAAGTTTAAATGTGCTCTCTTTTTATTGATTTCAATATCATATATACAGGCACAATTTTTGCGAAAGATAACCATGAAGACAATTATTGTCTTAAAACAGAAAAATTATGTTATTTTTGCTTTAAACGTTTCAGCAAAAAAGTTATAAATTATCCATAAGAACCACAACATGCTTTTATACTCAGTTAGTTTTATAACACCACATTTGCTACATTGTATTGGCTGAACAAACTGCACGCCTTGCAAGAAGAATAACACAACATATCGCAATACAAACGACGATTTTTGTCGAAATGAATCACATTTAATTTGGATAATGGAACATGTTACGTGTACAAGAGCAACACCACATTTAAACCAGCGAAAGTCAAAACACTCTCCAGAAAAAGCTAGCTCTAAGCAAAACTAAGAAATCTCTTATTTCATGAATTACCATTTTTTACTCAACTGGTACGGTAACGATACTAACTTCTGATGTTTTGAATATTAACAATGGTCCTTTTCCTTAGTCTAAAAGTCCGCAACCAGGGGTTAACCCCGCAATCGCCACCCCGAAATTTTCAAAAACATGTTTAATGGTTCAGTACAACATCAAGTTACAACCATTTTGCCCCCTCGAAATAATCAGCTGGAGATGGTTGCGGCCCTGAGGGACACTAGTGGTAGTGGCCATCGAAGAAGTTTGGTAAAGTCGGCGACGCAGGCCGCAGCAATTTGTAATTTGTAAATCTGTGGGAGTTCAACAGCACTTATTTGCCGAATAGTCAGATACTCACAGCCACTGACTTAAACTCGTCACAACTAAATTCGGACTAATTAATATCCTCTTGCCTGAAGCGCAACAGCATGGACTGACTCAGCATTTCGTATAGCGTGAGAAAGACAGGTAGATACAGTCATTGTTGCCACTGGGCCCAGTCTCGTTAACATCAGATTGTTGCCTTTTCAACATCAGATAACATCAGATTTTTACGTTCCTGCTTCATATAAGCAAAATGCTTCTTTCACGAACCTCTTTACAACAGTGATGCCAGGTTATTTTGCAAAAAACAAGCAAGTAAATTGGAAAAACATGCCAAAAATTGGTATTTAACCGAAGAACAAGTCCAAAATGTTTTGGCAGGAAAATTCAACAAAACGAAAAATCAGCAAGAAAATCAAATAAAAGATAAGGGTGGCAAATCCAAAAAACAAGCCAAAAATCAGAAATTTTTCACAAACACACGCCCAATATGCCTTTAGCATTATACTGAAACAGCAAAAGTGCCATAAAATTTGAAAAAAAGCAATCCGCAAAACAGAAATTAGCAAAAAACAAGCCGAAAAAACAAGAAAATTTCAATTAGAACAAGCCCAAAAACAAGCAGCCCGCAAGTCTTAAAAAAACGCAATTCCACAAAAAAGCCCAAATTCGCGGGAAACCGTAAGGTTGGCAACACTGCTTTACAACGAAGTGACGTACGCATGACCGATTTCTCCGAAATGGTGAAATGGAGAAGTTGATCATGCATAACGCACAATGTTCATCCAAACGTTGCGAATAGAATTTCTTCAGAGTTTAGAAAAGTGGTTCTCAAACTTTTCTGCACGTTGACCCCTAATTAAAGTATTCACTTTTCTGCAGACCCGGTGGCCTAGCCCAACAGCTGCTAATACAAGGAAAGTATGTGTCAAAATAAATTTTAGTACTTTTTACTTGAAATGCGTGATAAAATAATACATAATTCGAAAATATGCGTGGAACTTAGGGGCCATTCAGTGACCCCCTTCGGCACCGTGACTATTTATCAACCCCTTGGATGGTCAAATTGACCCCTGGAGGTCGATATCGACCACTTTGAGAACCACTTGTTTAGAACGATAACCAAACACACATTGGGATGAGAAATTGATCAAAGGAACTTAAAATTTGTGAACATAGCTTCTTTTCAACCTGAAAGGAGAAGTGTGGAAAACAGAATTAAGCTATTATAATAACTGTCAACATCAGATTTCTCGCCAAAACATCGAACATCAGAAATTTCTATCAAAACATCAGATCTGATGTTAAAACATCAGAAGTGGCAACACTGGATACAGTTCTAGTAGATACGGTGAGCGAGCGTTCTTGTTTTGTCACAATGTCTGACCGTTCGTGTTGTGTCACAATACCACAGTTTTGTCACAATGCTTGGTAATGCTGGCGCAAGATGTCCGAATTATTGCATTAGGTAAGAGCGCTGTGTTGATGCAGCTGTGCAGTTAACGGTTGTGTTGGGCACAAAATCGAGTTGAAAAAACCGCAAGTCACAATTTTTGCCAAGCAAATTCTTGCGCCACGTCAAAGTGGCGCCCATGGCATGAGCCATGCCTGTCATACTTTAGATCAGCGGCTCCCAACCCGGGGTTCTGCGCGGAACAGGACCTCTCGGTCTGGCCGATTCGATCTGGCCGTTTCAGTTTGGCCGATTCGGTCTGGCCGTTTCGGTCCGAGCCGTTTCAGTCTGGGCCGTTTCGGTCACGGGACATTTCGGTCTGGCCGCGTTGGTCTGGGGACATTTCGGTTACGACATTTCTGTACATAAACAACTTATTACATTCGTTTATTTAAATTATTACAGGCAGGCGAAATGTCACTCTAGTTCAGCGTTTCTTAACCTTTTTCTACCTCAGCACCCCTTTTGGTCACGCCTAAGCAGTCCAGTACCCCCTACCATTGGCTAACACCTGGTTACTATAGGGATAAAGTGAAGACAAACGTATTCCTTTTATTGCCACACATGTGACCTTCCCCAGTACTCCCTGAAATTGATTTCAGCACCCCAGATTAAGAAACCCTGCTCTAGCTGGTGTTATACCAACTCCGTTTGAGGAGTTGTGGTTGCGATTAAATCTGAATTGTAATTATGAATTTGAAGAATTTCTATTTAATTGCAAAATGTCGATAATGATTTAATTTGCTTGCTGATGATAATGAAAACCATACGGTGATGCTGATTAACTATAGGATCTTGGATCACGTTTGTAGTTTCTTTAAATAAAACTTCTCGTTGATTTAAGTATGTTTGTATAAAAAATGTGAACATGTAAGATTTCTGCAAGATTTCATAGTCTGACCGAAATGTCCCCAGACCGAAACGGTCCAGACCGAAACGGTCCAGACCGAAACGGCCCAGACCGAAACGGCTCAGACCGAATCGGCCAGATCACATCGGCCAGACCGAAACGGCCAGACCGAAACGGCCGGACCGAAACGGCCAGACCGAAACGGCCAGACCGAAACGGCCAGACCGAATCGGCCAGACCGAAAAGTCGCGTACCCATACAGCCTAATTTTTCCAGCTAACGTTATTACTTTAACAATTTAAATTGATAAATGCATGCATTGCAATTTCTGTTTCACGCAGTGGTTACCACGTTGAAGATGGCCGGAGATGCGATTGTAAGCGCATTGTGACGTTTGAATGTTTATGGCGCAGTTGTGTCAAGAGTGTTGTTGGATGCTACAGAACTCGAAAGTTTGTGGTTTTTATCCAACAGAGTCCTGCGCGGGTTGAATTTTTTGTCCGCTCCCGCCGCGCAAAATTTAACCCGCCCTACACCCGCAGGTATCTAACCCACAAACATCTAGCCCGCACCCGACTCGCACTGTTTCCGTCCCAAAACTACGCTTATCACTGTGTGTCTGAAAACCACTAAAAACTCATGCAATATGTTGTATCGCTGGTGGCAGTTAATTCAGTGGTTCATTTCAAAGCCAACAGAAGCTCTTAAAAACACTGCAAAGTAAAAATATTAAACTTAGTCAAACTTCAGCGCTTCTTACAGCACTGTTGAAAAAGAGCATGTCGAGCATGTCGGCTCCGGCTCCAGCTTCAGAACGATTCGGTCCATTAAAACAAAAAAAACATTGCATTATTTGTACAACCCGCTTGCCCCACAACTGCGTCTGTTGAAAGGCAACCCAAATTTCAGGCTCCGGCTCCAAAATCTAAATAATTTTGGCTTTGGCTCCAGCCATCCAAAATTGTTTGGGCTCCGGCTCCACAGCCCTGGTTATGGATCTTGTGGCTGTCGCGAATGATGAAGTGTATTGCTGCAGTGGCTCGTTACGACCCATTTCTGTTTTCCTCGTACCAAATCAAACCATTTATGACTATATTTTCTGGGCTGCTGCAATAAAAGCTAGCTGCACTTTGCGGTAATGCAGATAATTGAGAGCGGGTTGAATCTCATTACATGAAACACTGTGTTGTCTCTTCGGTGAAGCCGCTGACACACAAAGTTGAACCATTTAAAGAGCAATATTACTTTGTCAAGCTTGATGTGGTTCTTCAAATATCTCCAGGCTCTACAAGAGCATAGGTGTAGGAGAAAGGACATTTTTGAGGGTGCGAAGCATTTTTGCCGGAATTTCCCCAAATGTGCCCGAAAAGTTGTTTTGCGACTTTTGCCTACAAAAATGTTCTCCCAGAACGATCATGAATACCTTTTTTGGTGTGACCTCCAAAAAACGTCTTTATTTGTTTTTCTATAAACGTTGGGCGCGCCATTTTTTGAAGTCAAACAACGTTGGGAGCCAATTTTTCCCGGATTGTCATGGATTTTGCCCAGATTTTCATGGATTTTGCCCAATAAATTTGAGAGATTTTGCCCAAATTTTTGACAAATCAAAACTTTTGGGGGTGCGCTTGCATGCTCTGCACCCCGCTTCCTACAGCACTGTTCAAGAGAAATTTCTTCTAGAAAGTAAGGCACTGGCCTATTTAACCTTCATGAAATTTAGACGGTTTTAGACGGTTGTATGGATTTCGATCCCGCTAAATGCACACCAAGTCAACAACACCAACTACAATCAGGGCCAATATCAGGAGAGGTGAGACCCGATTACGGTGCATTCTTGAAGGCTCCCACTCAGCTTGCACAATGGTCTGTGGGATCGTAGAAACAAAGAAAAAATTCATTAAATCGTTGTCTGCAGGATACAATTGGACAGCAGTTGAGATGTTGGCAGAAAAGGGAGAATGACTACTCTAATGCAGTGCTCTTCAACCTTTTTTGTTGTGGTAGACCCTTTAAACACGTTTTGACCAATTCATGCACCCTATTTATTTGAAAGGTAATCCGAGGTGAAAAGCGATATGAAAATCATCCTGCAAAGAGACTATTACACTACACTATTACATAAAACACACAACAAAATCGAGGAAATAATATTTGATAGCTTTTTTTTTGTTGCATGTTATCAACTAACAACAACGCACCATTTTGAACCCTTCCGTAGTGTTGCACCCCAGGCATATTTTGGTGCACCCTATGGTGCACCGTGCACACCGGTTGAAGAGCGCTGCTCTAATGGACAAGTATAGTTAAGCATTATTCTTATATGAAAGTGCATGCACTTGAAGATAAAAGTAAACAAATATAAGAGTGTCACCTTCTCAGTTATACGTTGCTACCACTGGTTTTAGTGCTTGGAAAATAAGTGAATAAAGCTACCGATTGTGTTTTGTACAAAAAATCATTCATGAGGTCTATTGACAGCTAATTTTCCTCTTTAGATGGCTGTCCTTAACATTATTGTACATAACATTCATAATTTTAAAATGAAGTGCATTAACATTGTTTTTAGTACAAGAAAACCAAGTTAATTCTGCTTTTTTCGTCCAAGTATTTTGTAAAATTGCTAATATTTATTCTCCTGGTCATACGGATGCAATGAAGATAGTTGCCAAACTGTTTAATGAGTTTTGCTTAATTGCGAGTCTCAAGTACGTTTTTATCAAAATCCTTTCTGGTATATTTTGTTCACATGCAGGGATGTACACAAGAGACAGGCTTATAGCAAAAGAGCTGAATCGCCCAAACATCTTTCAAAAGGAGAATGTGCAACTAGAATGTTTCTTGTGAAAACGTGCAACTAAAAAAAAGATTTCAAGCTTCTATATCATTGTTTGTTTGCACCAATGATGTTCCATACCCTGTAGTCAACTTTCACGTTCATGATGATGTAATCAGTCAAGGTAATTGGGGATAAACCCACGAAACTCAAAAATTGAAACGCTTCTTCATGCCTCACCAGTGCAAATTGGAAACACTACATTGTCACTAATTATGAGGTCTGCTTTGACTTGTAAAATCTCTGTTCAAAATAAAATTAAAATCTGATAATAAAATTGACAGGTACAGTATGGCACAGTATGCTTCGAAGACAAAAGTGGAGTAAAAGCTAAAAATCACTGCCGAGTTGGCAAGGAATAAACAGGAATGGTAAGCACTGGTATTTTCTGTAAAACCTGAACCGTGTCATTGCATATGTATTATGCTTGCAACATTTTGTTCTTTGTTCTCCGCGAGCCGAGAATATTCGACTCTAGAGCGCCCCCCTTCGGTGCGCGATTTGACAGAAAGTAATTGGTTCAAATACCCGACGCTGACTATGAGCGTGAAAATTAAAAATGAGAAGTAAAACTTTCGTTAAAAACGAACAATGCTCTTGCATGGCGAAATCAAACAACAATAACGCAAAACACTACTAATACAAGTTTAGAACGACAAAATTTGCGCTGAAGTACGTAAAAACTGGGGTTGACATCCAAGGAGAAAAACAATTTTTGGCATTGCTACTGATCATTCAGTGGTGACACTCAAACGTAGGGTAAGTTAAAAGCTGCAAAACCAATCAACAATATTTCAAACTTTGGTTTTCTCCCCGAATTCATTGTCCATCTTCGGTCCTTTCCTCCAACGAGTTAAAGGATCCAAAGCTAAATTTCTTTATAGCAATGCACAACACTTCAAATCAAGACGAACATTTCTTCCACTTGCCACGAAAAGAAACAACGTTTTTTGGATAATTTGGCCAGGATTCTGGATAAATCTGCAGAAAATTTGTTTGTGGTGTTTATCTTCAGATGAAAGCTGTTGTTTTAAGTTGTAGCTGACCAGGTGGTATGCAAATAAACAATTCATGTAAAATGAATTATATATTAAAATAAGTTTACCTTACTGCGACACCCCTCTTCACACTGTCAAACAAAAATTTTCTCATATCAAACGAAACAAACCCTTTGGGAATTTAGGCCAATGACGCACAGATGTTCAGGTCAATAATCCAAGATAATCTTGGTCACATGGAATCTAACTGCAGTGATAACTTTCAGGAAACTACCAAGCTAGGCAGATGGCAACTCAACCATGGTTTCTATGCAACCCATTGCTGATTTACACCTTTCTTCCAACATAGGCATAGCCAGGGGAGCCTAGGAGGCCATACCCCCAAATTTTAAAACATATAGTCATTTTGTGCATTGAGAGGCGGTATCTCATGCAAAATAGCGTTATTCGCCTAAACTCAAACATTTTGGCCCACCATAAATTTTTGGGCTGGCCGCGCTACTGTCTTCCAACCTGATCACGGCTCAGTTAGAAAATCAATTTATTTTTTATTACATTTGATTTACGTACTTGGTTGAGACGCATAGTCGATATCACAAGGGTTAGTTAAAAATACAAGACTGCAGAAATACGGGGTCTTAACATATCACAGCATTCTGTCATTGTCATACAAAAGCGTTAAATAATGGGAGATATATCAGCGGCGTGCAAAGGTCTGGTGATGCCCGGGGCGACTGCCTGATTGTATGCCTCCTACCAAATTCTAGTATTGAGCAGTGGCGTATGGTGGTCATTGCTACCGGATATACGCTATCTGTGACGTCACAGTTTGGGCGAAGTTGGGTGTCACGACATGCATATTTTTCCACACGCACTCTCCTTACTCGTTGTTGCACATTGTGTCACTGCAACGAACAAAACAAATTATCAGCGCTCCAAGTTAGGAGACCGGAACAAAACACAGCACTCAACACGAAGACAGAACAGTTCGTAACAGCAAAAGATCCGGCAACGCGTTACAACAGGGGAGTAAAACACACTCAGTGCTAATATAGGGTAGCTCACAAGTGCAGAAACATCAGGTTGCACGAATGTTTCGTCGAATAGCAGTCGAGCAGAGCAGGTATGCGGCTGGGATGCCGGACACCCAGGGTTGACGTTTGAAACTTGCTCAACTATNCAAGAATTGAGANTACGCATAAAGTACGCAAGAAAATTTTCGTTTTTTATTATGTAGCTGTTATATGTGCAGCTACTGGGGGGACAGAACAAATACGGGCTTGTGTGAGCCGTTGTGATCAATCCGCCAGAACTGCCAATTAATGGCGAAGCTCGAAATGATGCACATATTGCAAGCACAGGCTGAATTAGCGCGCACCCAAGGTTGCCACAACATAAAATGAAACGGAAAACTAGTGATGCATCAAAACGTCAGCTAAATCAAGCAAATTGAAATAGGAAAGTTTTGAAATTTGGCTCAGAAAATCAATTAAACGTCCATAATTACCTTTCAAACCATTTTTTAAATTTTCCTTTAATCGCACGACTTGGCTAAGTTGCGTCACTAACAGTTTGATTGGTTCTGCGCCTCACACCAAGAGTCTAGGTCTCTGGAATTGAAGAATGTAGGAACTGAGAATTAATGGCATTTTAACACGTAAAAACTAGTGTTGACAAAAAACAAGTTTCGAAAAATTAAATCCATGCAGCATGTGTTAGTAGCCCTACAGTAGGAATATTCATCTAGTTACAGCATTTTAATTAGTGTAATTTCACTCTTTGGATGCCCCCCTGCCTTGGATGCCCAGGGCCGTCACCCCGCTTGCCCCCCTCTGCACGCCACTGAAGTAAATGAAGACTTGGAAAAAGCATCAGACATCTGACGCGAGCGCATGAAAAGTTAGATGAAGATGCACATTGCACGTCCATGAATTACAGTGTACAAATTGCAGTGGTGTGTTTTTAAGGAGAGGTCAGCAAGGCACCTGCTTCGGCCCCCCATTTTTAGGGGCCCATCGGGGTGAGGTGTTTCGCGCATAAATTTTCCTCATTGTTGGTGACAAACTTATTATTCACTAATATATTATAGTCTGAAGCAGATCATAAACAAATACTCTGCTTTCGAAGTTGCCCCCAACAGCCATTGTAATGCGTACTGTAAGTACTCTGCTTTTGAAGGAGCCCCCAACAGCAACTATAATTAATTTGTAGGTGGAATTTTTGTTAGAGGGGGGGGGCAAACAACAACCAAATCTCAACATTCCAATATATAATGGCCCTTGTTTTTAATGCATCATCTATAAATTGTGCCTTTTTCTGGTACTGTACTTAATTTTCTGAATAATTCTGTTCAGATTCAAGCCGGCAAATAGAAACACTGCTTTCATTGTTGAAGTGACAAGTTTTAAATGTTTTTATTAAATTTTCAAGTTTCTACTTTGAATGAAAGCCACCATTTGCTCGTAAAACTTTCTTGCGAAAGCATTTGTGTAAATTTTGATGCTATAAGTGCGAGATCTCCAGTATGCTTTTTTCGGTTAATAGTGCAGTTGAGCAAAAAGTCATTGTGGCCACCATGGTGATTGCGCTTTTTTATTTACACGCTTCTGATGTAGGCTACACCAACACACGTTCAATCGAAGCCGAGTGTGACTTTGCGTTAAAAGACACCGACTACCGAAGTAAGTCTACAAAACTTGCGCGCATGTAAGACGTAGAACTTGTCCAATTCTTGAGCGACTGGTTGACTTATATGTAGCCTATAATGTAAACGCTGGAGTCCCTCAGCCCATTTGAATATGTTTGGATTTTATATCATTAAACGCTATCAAATGCGACTGCGGTAGCATTTTTGTAGGCTACTGGCACTAAGCCTGCTTCGCATAAACGATTAGATATTTATCCAGTGGTGTAGGAGGCGGGGATGCAGGGGGTGCAAGCGCACCCCCAAACATTTTGATTTGTCAAAAATCCGGGCAAAATCCTTGAAAATTTGGGCAAAATTCCTGAAAATCTGGACAAAATCCCTGAAAATCTGGAAAAATCATTGAAAATCCGGGCAAAAATGGCGCTAAACTTTGTTCGCCTTCAAAAAATGGGCCCAACGTTTGCAGAAAAATACGTGAAGACCATTGTTTCGAGGGCCACACCAAAGAAAGGTCTTTACGTTCTTTGTGGGAGAAAATTTATAGGGAAAACTCGCACAAAAACTTTTCGGGCAAGTTTGGGAAAAGTCGGGCAAAAATCCTTTGCATCCCCAAAAATTAGCCTGCTCCTACACCTATGTATTTATCTATCCAGCTTTTCAGAGTTAACAATAAAATTTGCTAATATTATAAAGAGAAAGTTATAGGCCTATACGCCCGCAAAACAAACCTGCATATGTTTGACCCACTCAGTCTAGGCCAGTGGTTTTTAACCTGGGGTAGGTTACCCCCAGGGGTAAATTTCACCTTCTGAGGGGGTAAATTTACTGAATCGTAACTTATAATAAACGTGAACTTTTAGAAATTTACAAAATGTTATAAACTAGATTATTAGCCTAGTTAGTTGCAGGACAAAACCCGAAAGTACACCCGACATTGTTTTGTTCATAGACTGGTGAGAGGCTCCATGCCAGGCACCACAGAACGTTGTAACGAAATAGGTTTACCAATATATATCACACAAACTGGAGATGTTGCACTTTGGCATATGGTTCAGAGTTATGCATCATAGACTACTTACAAGTTTTCTGTTTTTAGTTCATCTTTAAGCATGTAGGTTACCAGATTCAATTGATCAGCTTAGGCGCACAACACTGTTCCTGTTCACCACTTCATCTGGACTTTATACGTAATAGGAGATTGTAACTCTGTCAGAATTGAAAATTACTCTATTGTGCAATAAATTTCTATGATTTCACAAACAATGGTCAGACTGCAGTGCCATTTTTCTCTTTCTTTTCGCAGTATGCTATAGACCGCTCCAGGGTCGGATCCAGCCAGTAAGTTTAGGGAGGACGATTTCAGTAATATTTGGTAGTCAAGTCTCATTCGTGGGTTCACTACTGTAAGAGAGATGAATTAGCCTATACTTCACCGCTATGACAAAATAATGGACGACAAAATGGCCTTATATCGCGAATGCTTTTTCGGAATTGCACGAAATCATGGTAAATAAAGATACTTTCGTAGGTTTTAGGGGGGGTTATCGCCCCCCTTGGATCCGCCCCTGGACCGCAGACAGCGGACAGCCAGTATAGTGGAAGTCTATTTAGTGAATGAGTTATTCATGAGTTAACATTTGAAGATTTCAACATTCTCAGTTAATAATTCGAAGAAGGTAACTTAACTAGAAACATACATGGACTTTGGGTCGAATTTGTCATAAAACAGATGATATTCAAAAAACTCAACATATCTTTTGTTCCAAAGCGCTTGATGATGGTTCCACAAAGCCGTCCCTCGTGGTATCGCATAAAACTTATCAAAATCAAGGGATTTGTTACGTCACAATCATAGGTGGCGGAACCGGGGGGCGCATGGGCCTAGGCTCCCACTTTTATTTCTGGGGGGGCCTGGCCACCGACTTTGAAATGTCGAATTTTGCCTAAATTTTGTACAGTAAGTTTAAATAACACATTAGTGTTGGGTCCAGTGTTAAAATAAATCGTTTAATGAAAAACATGTTGCAGAACTTTGGCAGTATTTTGTCGATTTGTAATTTGGCAGAATTTCGTAACTGTTTGGAAGAATAAACCGTGCACAGTCTGTCTCCTGCTATGGATTGCTTACCGCATTGGTGTTGTTGAACAGTGTTGCCAGCAATGGCGTACGCAGAAAACTTCCGATGGGAGAGCCAAAGCATAGGCGTAGCCAGGGGAGGGCCAAAGTAGCCATGTCTCCCCCAAAATTTGTAGAAAATATAGTCATTTTGTGCTTTGAGAGGCGTTTTTCTAAACAAAATGGTGTTATTCGCCTAAAATTAAAAATTTTCGTATACACCGCCGAATACTGACAGTATACACTGCCAAAAACTGTTTATACATTTTTTATTTTTAGGGTCTGAGGGTAGGGCCATGGCACAGTGGCCATCCCCCCCCTCCGTATGCTAGTGGTTGCCAGATGGTGCAATACGACGCAATTTTTCGCAAAAATGGTGTAATTTTACATGTTTGTGTGCGTGGGCGTCGGAAGGAATTTTTTCATGGGGGGTACTAGTGGATTTTCCCAAAAGTTTTTCTAAGGGGGGGGGGGCAAAATTGGTGAAATTTAGTGTTTACCACTAGAAACTAAGAAAACAGTCTTTTTTGCTGAAATTTTC
>JGI24158J21664_10001055_pt1 | contig 29287 bp, 25 predicted proteins | sample Ectturendosymbi3_FD_21664 | JGI IMG/M metagenome (IMG submission 21664)
CGGAGTCAACTTCGCAATCCCGGCGATATAATGTGAGGAGATGATCTCGGTTTCCACCTGGGGAAAGATTAAACAACAAGTTAATTCTGAATAAATCAACAAGTTGATTATGATGTGGCACAATAAGGAACAGGTCGCCTGAACAGAAACTACAAGCGCAGCGCACATTTATGGCCATCTTTTATAGCAAACATTTATCCCTTCTGTACGCTTCCCGAATATCTGAAAACAAGGTTCCAGAAGAATTTCTGGGATTTTTTGTTCTATGTGATTTAGTGCTGTCGTCGTCACCGTGTAGTTTGAGTGTGTTCCTTCTATGCCACCCAGCCAGTGTAGACTTCGCAGCACGCATTGAGCAGCCTATCCAAAACCTCCAGACCATATGCTCCGTTTGGAGGTCGGTGTTTGGGACAATCGAGGACAATATGATCTGCAGTTTGCGCCTCAGCGCTGCACCTGTAAGCCGCTAACGAAGCCACACCCGCTTGACATGTTTAAATGGAACGTCCCACACCAGTACGAAGTTCAAGCCTGGCCCTTGCTGGTCTTGGGAGGGACATTGCAGAAGGACTGGTAATGACATCGGGTATGAAATCACGGAGCCTGGTGTTGCTTTCCTCACTCCGTGTTTAGATTTGCCCCGACCACTGTGCAGCGCTGCTGTATTTGGAAACGGGCAGATCCAGTACAGCAGGAGGCATAAATGAGTGTCTCGATTGTAACTGACGCTACTGCTCGTCAGGTGGATTGGTGAGGAGCAGAACAGGTGCCCAGGCATGTCTCTTGCATGCTCTGCTCCTGCTTTTTTAAGCGAAGCCCCGAAGGTTGGATGCCTGCCAGGGTTTGGCAGATTGTTTGATGGTATGGGACAAGCCAGCAGCCAGGTTTTAAGGTTTGGGGGGAAATTACATTTTTAGGGGGGTAAGATTTTTGTTTTTATTGCGTTTAAAAAACGTATTTTTCTGGTAACAACATCATTTAGGGCGCACTGCCCCTGAATCGCCTATCGTGGCTACGGGCCTGCTGTGGGACGGAGGCATCCACTCAAATTTCGCAGTGCGTCGTTGCTGGTCGAATCAATGAGGCGGATGTATGCATTGCGACACGCAATACTCTGCTGTTATCAACTTATCATTAATGATGTTAATCTATGTGACGATGCTCATCATCTAATGCTATTTCAAAGCAAGCCCGCGGGCGACAAATGTGGTCCTTGCGGGCGACCTGGTGCCCGCGAGCACCGTGTTGGTGACCCCCTGGTGTAGATCGATGTGAACCTCATCCTCATATCTGGTGGTGTTGGAAGACTGTTTTGATGGCGCTGAGCTTCAACTCACGAGTATGGAGGTATGCTGATGAAGCCGCCATGTATGTGGACAGAAGCCTGGCGCAATTATGCATGCTGATGGAAACTAGCTCCACTGACTGACAGTTGTCATCAGCATGCATAATTGCCAGGTCGAACGTAATGCACACTTCTTTGAAACAGTTTTTGGTGAGCAGAAGATACTAATTTTGAAAAAGAGGAGTGAATTCCCCAGAAGGGTCCTCACTCTGGTGTTAGAGTTTTCCGCATGTGAAACACTTCCTTGACTACGAACCTGGAATTCACTGTCAACCGGGTTGAGCTATGACGTATTCAAGGCTTTAATGGAAGATACAAACGGATGTGATAAAAACGTATTTCACCTCATTAAATTTATTTGAAAAATTCAACCAGTTCCAGTAGGAAATTCCAAAGAATTTAGCAGCGTAGCGGTTACATATCATTTTTTTTGTTTGTTTGATGCACTTTTTGTTGGTAAGCTGTGGTTGCCTTTTACGTAACATGCACCATTGCTTTAGTTTTAGTTCAATACTAAGTATTTACGCAATGTGGTTACAATTGCTCATTTGGAATGTTTGTCTTAAGCACGTAAATAACTTTGCTGGCCTTTTTGTAGGTCTTTAACAATCTTAATTGACCATACACGAGCATTTTCATATATTGCTTGGTGCAAGACTAGCATGAGTAGATTGACCATGATTTTTAAACTTTCAAGTAAGGCCCATGCTGATTGAGTATACTTCGAAGTAATTTTCGATAAAAGTGAAGAGCAAAACAGTCACCCTTCTTTTTCAAAACGGAAGCGGAAGTTGTCACAGATGACCTGCAGTGGTTGCTCGTAGCAACCCGGAATTTGCTGTTGCCAGCTGTTGGCCCGATTTTCCGGGATGAGTAAGCACGTGACTAGAACACAAGGACAAGATCGCGGAAGTGCGTCAGTTTAAATGGGACGCATGATCGCCCTGTGCATGAGTGTCCTCACAACTTTCATCACGAAAACATCACATCTTTCATCATGAAACATGTACGAGTGGCTTCGGGCATCTTTCAACTTCAAGTCACGCCCAATTCATTTCTCGAGCCAACGGAACATTTTTCGATTAAAATCAGGAAAGAAACAAGCCTGCGATTTCAGCATTGTTTCCAACGATATTATGTCGCTATCACCTATCAGTCGGGATGATGAGCAAGGTGAGCTTGAACACCATGTTTTGCCATTGAGCGGTTGTGCCGCGTGGTGGTTGGACATAATAGTAGATGCGTTTTCGTTTCTGAAACGCCAAAAGAATAAATGCGGTGTCGCGGCTTGTCTGCGTTCAGGGGGGGGAGGTAGGTCCAGCATGCAAAGCCATGCAGTAGAACATGTACTTCTGTCAAGTCCATGCAAGTAACATGTTCAAGCGTTGGGAAAAGAATAATGGAAAAACGTGGGTATTTACATCTAATTCGGCTCCTATTCTTGTGTAACATCACGTTTTTCGTAATGCTTACGCGTTTCGCCTCTGTGACCCTTGACCTAGCTATAAATGTTATTTACTGGACACACAACACAAAAGCCATTACAGATAAACTGGGTCAATGACCTCTGGGAAAAAGAACAAGCGGAACGTCACCTGCACGTCGCTACGACCTTCCGTGAAGCGCAGGTCCATGAACGACTTCTTGGCCAAACGATTCGTCAGCACCGCAGTCAGTTGAAGGTTTTTCTGTGATTTGAAAATTGATGGCGGTTCAGTTGTCAGAAGCGATTCGTCAGAAACGAACACAGATACATGCTTACTTCCAATCTGACCATAGTGAACGGGTAAGCAAAGGTCCGCACGTTGATGGTGACGTCCCCCAAGTAAGTCACGCTGAACAGGTGGCAAGTGATCCGAGAGCAATTTTGCTTCCTACATGTCTGCGGGCAAAATGACAAAATCAGGGTAACCAATAAGGTTGTCAGCCGGCAAAGCCAGTGCAGACTAGAAACAAAGCGAGAGACATTGGGTCAATACAATAACATTTCGAACTTACAAGCGGGCAATCGTGGTTTGCTACAACTATGAATGTCACAAGAAAAATATTTTGCGTAACAACCATTGCTTGTTGCATACAACAATTTACACAAACGCAAATTAGTCATTTTCAAAAAGATTAAACCTCGCACATTCAAAATCAAAATTTTATGAGGTATAAGCTGTTGCATCTACATTTGTTTTCACGTATTGTCATTTCTCTGCTTTTTTGCTGTCTCAAACAGCAAAGGCCTTTGCTAACAGAGTATTGACACTGACACAAACTATGACAAATGTCAAACATTGCCTAAAATTACGCCCAAAGTCGCAAAAATCATGTCGTCAGCAGAAAAACAAAAGCAAGTTAAGCGTCATCGAACAAAAATTATTCGGTAAAAAGTTTTTACCTACGGCGGTCGCACTTACCAAGCGGTTGACACCAATGCTGTTCCTGGGTACAGCTCGTGCATGACTACGCCTGTCGGTGAAATTAGACCAGCCCGGAGAAAATATATTGTATGGGTCAATAAGTTGGCCAGTGGCGCATTTACAAACGGCCCTGTTTGGGATGCAGTCAATGTCTGTGATGTATAAAGCATCGAATAGCTCTCCATCGACTGTCAAGTGTGCCGGCCAGTATATCTCACTCACAATGTGGTCCAGGGTCATGGGGCCGTTGTTGCGGATCTGTGAGAAAACAACTGAGATATTGTTGAAGCAACCGCGAAACAAATATAGAAATTACGCACAAAAGTATTGTTTTCCTTGCATAGCAGTAGGCATGCGAGGTCGTGAACATTTATTTTCGCTGGAACATGTGACAAATTTCATGAACTATGGCGATGTGATGTACAAAGCCTTGGCAACCACAGCTTGTTACTCTCCAGACCACCGTGGTTATGTGGTGCAGTGGATTGAGCAAGCACTCCATACTGATACAGTGGGGTGCGATTACCGGTAAGGTCATGCCGAAGACTTGAAAATTGGAACTTGCAGCTTCTTTACCCCTGGTGCTTGGGGTTGATGTGAAGGAGAAAGGAAAAGCTTTTTTCTCGCGGCGTTACCAATGACTTGCCACCAGTGCAGCATCCACTGCAGCCGCATTTTGCTTGCTTTGAACCGGAAGCGAGTAGAAACGGGCCCCCGCAGACCACTCGTGGCACTCCAAAGTAGTCCAAAGCTAGTGCAATGAAACTTTCTAGCTTATTTTGCGCGAGCTTGTCAAGGTGGCGAATTCTCTTTCCAACTGAGCATGTTTTTTCAGTAAAACGCATTGACGTCACAATCCAGCGATCACGTACCGTATATTGGTGCAGGATTGGTTGAATGGTTTCTCGAAAATCTTTCAAATTTCTGGGCAACAAAGATGCGTTGGTATTGACGATAACTTCGGAAGGTTTCGAAAGTCTAGAAAACAAAAAAGGCACGGTTCACCACACCAAATAGCACAGACAATNAAGGGTTTATAAAATCTACACCACAGTAGACTGGACAATCCCGATTACTAGCAAAGGTGAAATATGAAATGCAGTAACTCGATACATAATTTTGAATGCTTGTTTGCACTCCACTGTGCATATACAGTAATGACAACAATACGCAATGCTCTGATTCTTCAGGAATTATACAATCCAGTTGTTCCAAGCCTGCGAGTCTTGGACAAAATGTAAAAAACTGTCTTTGAGGTTTTGACTGGTTGTTACTTTGAAGCTCATGCGATTCTTAAAAATCAATCTTTGTATTTAGCAGAAATACGAATACGGCAGTTTGTACTCAAATGTGTGTCAGTTCGGAAGTGAGAAATGGGTTTACAGAGGGTCACATGGTTGTTTTTCAACTAACTATGTGAGTGAATAAAGGCTTCGGGCATCCTTTGACGAAGTTATGTTTGCTGAACTTCAGGTATAACATATAGAAAAGATGAAAGTTTTCGAAGTCCTGACTTGTCCCGCTTCATGAGACACCCTATGCCGAAATGAATAAAAGCAACTTTTTCGAATAGACCAGAATACGTTACAAGCTGGTTCGTAACGAGGGGAGCAAGGGGGGCACAACGCCCCGGGCGCCAAAAAGTCCCACGTACTTTCTCCTGTATGGTAAATTTGCTCGCAAAAGACTTTAGGTTCGAACATAGGGGCAATAAACTTGTTTCTTGCCCCGGGTTCCAGCTAGCCTCGGCACGCTCCCTTGCTTGGTAAACATAAAAAACAAGTTTAATGCGTGCTTCAGAAATATGTTTTCGGAGACATCTCTAGGTGTAATTGTTTCCCGAAAAATTAATGCTAGAATTTATAAGTTGGTTTGAAGCTTACAGATCTCCGCATACCAATCTACATCAGCGTCACAACCAACACCCTTAACACAAATCCTTACCCTTGCACAGAAAGCACAGCTTTGTAGACCAACTTCGCCGTCACAGTTAGGTTGTTATTAAACAAGCTTGTGTCCTGACTCAAAGCTGACACATTGAAGAAGAATGTCAACATTTCGTCTTTGTATGGATCGAGATTCTTCGACGTGAACATCAAGTCGACAGAACAGTAGCGTCCCTGAAATTAACACGTTTCATGATGCAAGCAAAACCACACGTAACGAAGTGTTTTTCTTCAAAGAACATGTGTTGTTTAGCCTCAAGTTGGTGTTTATTGTTGCGGAAATATACGCACACAGAAAAGGAATGCTGCAGAGTTCACCCAGCTCTGCAGTTCATCGGCATCACCTTAAAGTTTAGCTCTTTCACTGATTAAAATATGTAAATTTTCCATTTATCACAGTTGCGCAACATCACATTTACCATCGAAACAGTTTCACCGCCACGCTGTTCAGTTCAAAGACTGAACTGACACAGCTGCAGCAGCTTTTTCATACTAACAAGACGAGTGTACCCAATCGGTTGTTTGAACTATTACAAAGTTATGTTCAAATGCTCATGTTCCCAATCAATGTTTTTCTTGATGCAAAGAAAACAAAAACTAATCGAAGAGCAAGTCTGAAAGGCGAAGCTACGAATACGCTGATTAAAACATTACTTCGATTCAGCTTATGGCTTATCTCTTCGCACTCAATATGTTTGAGATTTATTCAGGGCCCAAAAGCCAATCGAAAGGTTTTGCTCTTACTGGTGCGGCTGGTATTCACTACGCGCGAACAACTCCACTTCAGCGAAGACAAAAATCAGAAATATTCAGTTGAATCGCTTACTTTTTCCAGTATTGGAGAATTAAAGCGAAAGTCCAGTCGAGTCAGACCGGAGCCGCGGTTTTCATCATTTCCATCAGTGCCCGTCGACTCGTGGTCTACCTCAAGGCAAGGCGGTGAACTCTGCAACGGCAGGAAGAAATGACGTAATCCACGAGAGCACAAAACATGGCACTGACGTCATTTCCTGGAAAGGTTCACAAGCTGACTTGTTTCGTGAATACAAAAAACGCGTAGTTCGCAACGAGGAACAGCATGACAATCAGGATGCGCGTGGTTGTGCGCAGCAGCCCGTCAAACCAGCAACCTTCTTACGAACGTGAGGTGGAAATGCACGGAAACGAAGCGGTCTGTCGCAGGCTGTACCATTCTGCTGTGTGAGTGGCCGGTGCTTTTGCGCAAGAGTCCCTGGCGGAGGCGCAGGGCCGTCAGCTATTTTGCCGGCCGCCAAAATATTGTTAGCAAGTCTTAGTTGTCATTTCACAGTTTATCATAGTTTTGTGGCACATCCCTGCATTTTTTCACCAACACTTGAGGTTTTGACGTTATGCAATTTTTACCAATCAAATTCAGTGGTCCGCTAAGTTAAAATATTGAACAACGTGAGTCAATCGTTTACATTTTCAACCCAAACCACTCATTCTAAAATGTTTTTCTTGGTCAAATCTCGATGAACTCAAATGCGACTTATCAGACAATCAAAGCAGAATTTTTCCATTTGTGTTGAAATTAAAGTGAGCACTGCGTATTGTCACGAAATTAAAGTGAGCACTGTGTATTGTCACGAAGACAACTCCGTCAGCGTATTTGCACAATATGTATTTACATTATCAAAACGTATTTATGAGAACTGGCGGATTGAGAGAAGGCTTTATCAGAAGTCACCAGTCAGTTCCGCATTGAAGTTGCAAGCTTGCTCAAAACCTCACAAATGACAGACGTGGTTCGTGAAGCGTGGCGTGCGATCTTCGGAACGTAGTAAGGACCTGATGACTTTGCGCTGACACCTCACAGGCCTATTACACACTCCCGCCTTGAAGAGAAATGTTTTTTTTGCGAGCGAAGCAGATTGTGTGCAATGTTTGGCGAAGTGTGTTTGGCGTTGTCAACCGAGAACATTGAGACACATTTCTAAGGTTGTTGTCAAATTTCAGTGCAATCATCAACACCACGNCGCTTAAATCATCATTTCACTCAAGCCGAGCAATCGCATGGAATCAGGCAATTGTTGCTAAGAANCGACGCGCACCAGTCTGCACCTGAGCAACAACTAAAAAAACAAGTGATCAAAAACAAGTGACGCGGAATGCTTCGAACATGTTTAAATAAACAATGTTTGCAAGCGCTACATAGATTTTCGTAATGTTGACGGTGGTTTCGTCTCCCCGTACACAAAAACCAAAACGATTACGTCATCATACACACTTTATGACGTTAAGCTTTGTTCCAGACGCAGAGCATGGCCTCACTAACTGCGTGACGTTTATGCCACCAATGTGTGACACACAATATTTGGGCGTGGAGCTGCTGAGCCTAAAGCAGTCCGACACAGTCCGTGGATAGCTGTTGCCAAGTGCATTACGCTGTTTGTTGCATTCCCACAACATCATGATCACTAGAAAGCTCTGTTGAAGATCCTACCGCCGATCCGATGCTGAACCTGTGCACATTTTAACTGCGGGTTTTGGAGATGAGATCGAGAGAAGATTACACGTTGGCGCGGCGGTAGCAGGAGTGGTGCAAGAAATACGACGAATATTAGAAAAAATGGTATATTTCTGAACATCAAGGTAAATGGCGAATGTCACAGTTTCTCATCAATTAGCTTGTGCTTACTGAAAACTACAGCTGTAACATCTATCACCAGTGCGTTGTAACACGGTAAATATGTCAGTTCAACCAGGTTTTTAATGTAAAAAGATAAGACATGACCGAGACGTCAAAGTATTTCTTCCAAAATCGTGCAGAAATTTACAGAAAAATACGAAAACCACAAAAACAGTTTTGACATGGCGGTGAAATAAAGACCAGCGTAGTTCAACAATGTTCTAACGGAAATGTTTTGGCAACGAATTGAGCTTTGTACTCGACTCAAGCCAAGATAAAAGCTGCGACTGAAACTAGTAATCGGGATGAAAGGCATCATGGAGTGTGCACGTCATCTTTTGATGACGAAAAGTAATGATGCAGCATTGACGTCGGAGAAATACTGCAATAAAATAAAAAATAGAATGCTACGGGAATATTAAACGGAATAAACGCGAGGAAAGTTTGGCACTCGTATTGCGGGGCCACAACTCTTGTTTACTTTGAGTGACGTTTAAGTAATCCTACAACATTTAAATGTACTACGCGCTTAAATTCATAATTTTAAAGAAAACTGTTTAGAAACACAGGGTTTACCTTTTCATTTTGTCAGCATTAGCAACATCACTGTCAGACGCAACCAAAAATCATAAGCCGATAACGTTTATTTGATATCCTTAAGCTCACAATCTTGTTCTCAGCTCTGAAATATTGCATTAGGAATTGACATAAACCTTGGAAAATGAAAACCTTATATTTTGCCTGTTACAACTGGCTGACTGTTTTCCTTCTCATAAACAGTGAAGAAAATAGCAGCGTTAACGACTTTTGCAACACTTTTCACTTCAGGCCAGCGGTCAAAAGAAAAAACGTAACAACTTTGTTTAAGTTTGAAACGACGGCAAACTTTTGTTTGAACCTCATCACCCCGCGACAGAGCTCGACAAGATGCGCCATCGTGCGGCCACCACCAGGCTTCAAACTGACCCCTCGTCAGTGTTAACGGCAGTCAATGTTTTTCAGCTCGCTTTACCCCTCGAGCATCGGATTTGGCGTCGGCAACGTCACCACGTGCTTTGACATCAGCATTCAGTGATACGTCGCCTCTGTGTCATGCATAACGTCACTTATCCACTTGGCATACTTGGACAGGTCGGTGTAGACCCCGGGCATGAAGGGTTCACCGCACCCGATGCCCCAGCTTACTATGCCAACCAACAGGTACTTCTTCGTAGTTTCATCGTAGCAAGACAGAGGACCTCCAGAATCACCCTGAAATATGAAAAGTCACAACTCTGAGAAATGTACCAAAATCAAAATAATGTGTTGTTCTTAACAAGTACTGCTAATAAACGATAGCTCAGAAAACAAGTCACAGCCAAAGCAGCGACTATAGACACACAACACGCATGGAAAAAACTGGTAGTAATTCAATTCACACCCTTTTATTTCATTGGTGCACGAAGTTGACTTCTATCACAAAATACACAATTCTAACAAAAAATAAAACCGATGAATGTTTGTGATTTTTGTAACCGAATGTCTACCGATATCTTTCGGCGTTCTGAGTCTATCAAATAAACTCAATTTATAAACTTCTAAAAAGCTTCAGTCATTCGAAGACCAAATCTGAACCAGAAAATTTTGTTTAAATTTTTTTTCATAGCTTAAAGCTCCGTTTCAGCAAACCACAATCTGCATAAACATGGTTGCAATACCTGGCAAGCGTCTCTCGACCCGTCAACAGTACCAGCGCATAACATCATGTTCGACACCATGCCCATCAACCACTCGTCACTGTTGCATGTTTCCCTGCTTATGACTCGAACCCAGGCGTCTTGGAACATGTCAGGCATGCCCTGGCCTTCCTTCTTTGCGCCCCACCCGGATATACGGCAGCTGCGAGTAAGAATGTCTCGGTTTGTTTCAATTTGGGGCTTGAAGCCTCACAGACCGGTGGTCCGGCTTTTAATTAATTATATAACGCTGGTGCTACGATGTAAAATGCGACCGAAAAGTCCAAACAGCGCATTTTCGAAACAGTTTACGTTAAGTTCTAGAAAAAATTGACTTGCGGCATTAATATTGTTACAGGACCTCTTAATTTTCGTAACTTTATCAGCAGTTGAACTCTTCACAACGACTTGCGCGACTTTCAATTGATGCTACAGCAAGAAATAAAGCAAAACATTCGACTTCGCAAACTTCAGATTGATTTGAGAAAAAGCGCCGTACAGAGGAATTGGGGAGTTTGCATTCCAAGACATGCGAGATGGTTACGATACGAAAAGTTTAAATTATTCACACAGAACTGTTTACTCTCTTGAAAAAAAATTCGATCCAAAGGCAAAATTTCTTACAACAAAATATACACGCCACTCATCAACTCACAGGGTGCCGTTCAGAAAATGATGATTGTTTGGCGGCAAACATATTGGTCGGACCTTGAGGTTAAAGGTCAGGTTTTCCTTGATGCGGATCAGTGCTACGTCATTGTTGTACGTAGCGGTTGTGAATTGAGTGTGAGCGATGACGTCAGTCACAGTAGCCGATTGCGCCAGCATGGGCATGGCGTTCCGATTCTCCACGCCAGCATATAGTTTCCAATGATGTGGGAAAGGAAATCTGGCGGAGGAAGTTTCAGTAAGTTGTAACCAATCTGCTTCGGAAATTCTGACTCACAACACGCTTGAGGCGACAGTCGCACGAGCAGAGACATGACCAGGGTTTTTCAAAGGTTTGACCTTGGTGATCGTTAAGACATTTTGAGAGCTGTCGCCTCAAGACATTTTCTAAATAACCAGATGGTCGTAGAACGCGATTACGGTGGTGGTTTGTAGCAGTGGTGTAGGAAGCGGGGATGCAAGTTCACCCCCGAAAGTTTTAATTTGGTGAAAATCTGGGCAAAATCCCTGAAAATTCGGGCAAAATCCGTAGAAATCTGGGAAAACTTTCGCAAAATCCCTGAAAATCTGAGCAAAAATGGCGCCCAACGTGTTTTAATCTCAAAAAATGGCGCCCAACGTGCTTTGATTTGAAAAAATGGCGCCCATAATCACATCAAGACCTTTTTTGGAGGTCATCCGAAATATGCACAAAAAGTGGCCAAAAATTATTCGGGCAAATTTATGAAGTTCGGGATAAAATCCTTGGCCCCCCCCAAAATTTGCCTGCTCCTACACTAATGATTTGCAGTGAGATTCTACTGAATTTTGAAAAACCGTTTCGGTTCCTCAAAGCATCTTAAAAACACTGCGTGAAACCATGGCAACGGAGATGATTTTCACGAGACTACACGATTTCTCGATATTGCTGGTTTTCAATGTCAGTGACTGACCTGCTCAGCCTTATACATGCGTAATATTCCTGAGGCAATATTACTGATGGAAGTTTATCGCATCACTTGCGAAATGAGATGTTACTGTCGCAAGCTGATAGTGGGCGCGTGTTTTACATTCATTTCATGCATAAGTAACGTGGAAAACACTTCTTTCGCCTCTGGTCTTAAAGTATAATTTTGTTGCAGAGTGGCGACTGCAAGGTATCAATACACTTCCACGTAGCAGCATCCCATCATTGAAAATAAATGAGATCGATGAGGAAGCGGTTGATTTCACAGCTTTTTAAGCAGAAACACTGAGTGGGAAACGCAAAGGTGGAAAGAATAACGGTGCGCTTGAAAGGAGAGCGCGGTCTAAAAGCAACAAAATACAACAGCACAGCTTGTCTGGTTCTTACGGTTCGGCACAGTGCGCTGCAAAAATGATCCAGTTCGAAGCGATTATGGCTCCCCCGCACGTGTGGTGGGTAATATCGCCACCATGCGGCTCCTGTTTTGTTGTCCACAAAGATACCTGCAACAATTACATGTTTATACCATCGCGAGCAACTTAAGGTCTTTCGGGAGAAGAACCGAATGTTTTCTACATTAAGTAATGTTTTGAAGTGCACGTCAATGGTATCTATTCACGTTGACGATTGAGCCTGTTGCGCAATGTTTCAGATATTAGTTACCAATGAGACAAGCAGTGTCGTTTGCTTAAGTTTCTCATCATAGAAGTAAAAAAATTATGAGCTGGTCTTTTCACCAGAAGGGGAACGAACGAGCACTGGTCAGATCATGCTACGCGATTAAAAATATGATTAAAAAATGGACGTCAAACAAACAAACAAACAAATTACAGTCTTTTCTATGAGGAAAGCATTGAGAACACGAAAACTGTATTCAAAGAAAAAAAACAAGAGGTTAGTCATCATCAAAAGTCATCTTCCTTTAATTGCTGAATCAGCGATTTAAATGGTGGATGGTTAACATAGGATAAAATCATTACCATATATATGCAAATGTTTTACCACTATATGTACTAAAATTACTGCAGTGGTTCAGCGAACACAAAGTGTTTGGGATATTAAACCAATCTGAGATGGTCGCCTCCAGCAACCAGTGTACTTAAGGTGATTATACTTCCTATCTATTGTTAATTGTTGCAATAAGTTCTTAGATTTTAAGAGATCTGACTCGCGTGTTTTGAAACACGAATCACGCCTGTTAGGTTTCCAATGGGGAAACAGTTCGCTACAGCGCGCATATGGGTTTAGTCACAGCTGTTACGGAGTGAATTTTCGATAAAACCTAAACTCCTCTAAGAAAATTCTCTCCGTGAAGTTTCCTGTACGTAACAAGTTGCAAGGTGGGAGAAAAATCATTTCATTTCGCAGTCCTGTCCTTTTGGTTGTTTTTGACGGCTCCTGCCCCTAACACCAAGCCTGGATCCGCCACTGCCCACCTTTACAATAAAGAACTTGCAGAGCACGTCAGCAGAGACCATCCCCACGTACCTGCCAAGGATGGTTCTCGAGAATTGCGTCCTCGCCTCCAACAATCGCCTCATGCCTCGGCAGGTCATTTTGCAAATCACGTTTGTAACGGTGGCTCTGAGTTTTGTGAGGATCACTAATGCCTTTGCCAAGTGTTCCACAATCATCACTGTTGAACCAAACTGCAAACAGTAAGTTTTGGTGAAAACATGCACAGAATGCACGCGTAGTTTTGAATTATTCTTCACTACCATGGTCTAGTTTTTCTTAAAGTCATAAAGATTAACGCGTTCAAACTTATTCGTATGCCACACATGTCGCAAAAATGCAGTCAGAGCAACTTAAAACATGTTCCGCTTTGGCACTTCAACACCTTGCAAGCGATTCCAGAGAGCAGTCGTAACAAAAACCAAACACTTTTCACATGAATGGCCGGAAGCAGTACTTGCAACCAGTGGCGTAGCCTGGGTTTTTATTGTGGGGCTCAAAGGATAGGAGAATTGTAGTACCAAGAGGCATCAACGGTTCTTACTATTATATTGAAAAAAGTGAAGAGCAAAAACAATCAGTACTCCCCATTTTCCAAACCGAAATTGTATACAACGACAAAGCATTGGTGCATTTGCAACAACTCTGTTTCTATTTGTAGTTCGGTACCTTTTTGTCTTCAAAATATTAGACGTAAAGGACCCCTTGGCCCTATCCCTGGCAACATCTATACTTGTTACTGATGGGATATATTCACGAAAACGAAAAAGTTTAAAATCTATGATGATTCAGAGGTGTGTCTGAAACTACAGATGGCCAAAATTTTCCGAACGTTCATGTTTCATACAAATGTTTACTTCAGACAAGCTTTGCGAGTGTAATCATATATTTTCACAGTGTCCACATCTGCATAAATCAGTTCTTTTCCAGTCAATACAAATCATGGTCTGATGGTTGCCTGAACAATTTACGTTAGTGAGGTCGGCTTGGAAGTAAGTCCATGACTGGTATAAAGACAAAATTTAGGTCGACCTAAACACAAATACACGTGAACGCAGCTTACCTGCTTGGTTGGGGGTCCTTGCTATGTTCGTAGGCTCCATATTGCCTGTGTCAGATGAAGCAAAATCGCCACTGTTCGACTCTCTGTCGGAAGGTGACAAGTTGGATCCATTGTTGCTAACGGCAACAGTCGAAGCAGTTTGACTTGGTTGTTTCGTAAGCAGAAACACGCCATAGCTGATCCCTACACCAACAGCGCAGGACATAACTACGCTCAGCGCAACCAAAAATCGTGACACCCTTGAAGGTTGGGTTTGGTTGATGCGGGAATCACTTGATCGTCTTCGTGGAGCAGGAATGTAAGTGGGCGATGAACGCCGCATGCTGTCGCTGTCTCTCGAAGATCGACGAACTCTGTCTCTTCTTGAACTGCTGCTTTTCCGTCTGTGGCCTGAGCTGCGCTTACGGCTGCCAGAGCGACTGCGATGATCTCTGTCCGATCTTCCGCTGGTAGATGGCACCCAAATTTCTTTTAACGTCAATTCCTGACCTTCTGGTGGTGCGGCAAACTTTGGTACCAGGATACTGCGACCAACTCTGTGTTGTTCAGTTTCGAAGTCGTTTTTCAGTGACATAATACATCAACAGCACTGAAAACCTGTCTTACAGTCAAAAACTTTAACGCATTAGCCTTTTTCAGCAGGTTATTGCGTCGCTACAACACATCGTGTCCAAGTACGCTGCAAAAAGTCTACCGTGTACCCGGAAGCTGTCCGGACGTCACATGCTCTCATCCATATTAAAAGCAGTCAGTAAACTTTATTCTGGCACAGAAAGAGAAATTGTTCCTCGCTGATAATTTAACAATCCGCCTTAAAATCTTATGTCAGAACAGCTAAACAATCGGGTAGGTATTCGTTGCATCAAAGCAGTGATAGAAAAACGTGACCCAAAAATTCGGTATGGCCACTTTGTTCACCGCGCATTGACCAACAGCTGCATTAGTTGTAGCTGTTTACCAGAATTGCCTTTTTCATGCCCCAAACGTCTTTGCAGGACCCTCAGACACCAATGTTTTTTTCAGGGGCGGAAATATTTGCAACTGGCCCAAATAGTGAAGTTGCCTGAAAAAAAGTCATTCATTTTTCTGTACCTCATACTGTTGCCTCCTTTTTATCCGAATCTTTATTTCATTACCATTTATGCCTACTTGCATTTCCGTGTTTTACTGTGATAACTTACCCTACAGACATGAACAAAACAGTGGCTTTTCAATTTTTTTGAAAAGGTCTTTGTGGCCCGAAGTGCCCTGCGAAAGCAAAAGCGATAGACAACACTGAGCAAAAATTTGGTACCGCCTGCTTCAGTACCACCAACGAACTTGTTGTTGATTTCATGTAGGTAACGACACAAGAATGTTTGGGGGTGTGAACAGTTTTTGTCCGATTTTTCGGATTTTTGCCCGAAAAAAGAATGTGCTAAATTACTGTCAATGAGCAAGAAAATAGAAGTTGGCATTAGTATCATCCAACACGATAAACGGGGGTAGGGCTCGAGCTTTCAGGGGGGACACAACTACCATTTCACTTTTCCCGCACAGGTAACTCTTAAAACCAGAGTCTATGGGTAGCAACTTCCAAAATGCACAATAACGTTTTAGGAGCACAGGCGCATTTGTCAACAACTCAGCAATTATTTTCATGCTCATCTAACCCGAGAAAGCAAACTTGTGGAATTTCCAAATGCATTTTTCAAAGTTCCTTTCACGGTGCAACCGAGGTAACTATGAGCCACCCGCGTCGACTCGGTTTGTCTTATCAGCGAATTTCCTCATGGGATACAGTTACAAAGCTTTCTCGTCCATCAAAAAGTGACATTGGAGACCAGCTGTTGTACAACAGCACAGCTTTCGTTATCACACGTTAGGAACCCACTGCCGACTTCGCAGTGACGCCACCCCCTTACTCAGAAAATACAAAACTTACGCATATTTCGATAGGACTGCTCGGCAGAACCAGAGTTGTAAGTCGGGCCGGGCTTAAGTTTGTCAAAATGTTTCGGGCCGATTTCGGGCCTGCATACAAAACTTTTTTATAACATTGAGAGCAACGATATTTTTCTTTCGTGACGTATANACNTTGTGCTCACCGCGGTGACTTCTGCGAGTGAAGTGATTGTGATTTATCTTCAGGTAATTCTATTTGCAAACACAGCTGCGTTCTTTTGTTCTCTGCTCGGGGTAGTCCACTTCAAAATTTTCTTCAAAAATGTGAGAAATATGTTTGTCTGCCAGATTTATAACAGAATTAAAAAAATTGTTGACAGATTTTTAGCGAACTTGTAAGGTGTGTGGATGCTACCGCACCCCTGTCTCCTACAACTACGGCTAGTGTGGGGGAAGTGGCGATTCCAGATAGGTGAGCAGCTTCTCTCCGTAAGCACCATTTCATCCTTTTCCAAAAATGCATGTTTTTCTAGCTTCATACCCTCATGTCATGCAACAGGTTTTCTAAAGTTTCCTTTTCAGACTGCCGAAGGCTCTCGATCCACCACTGGCATTGTGGCTATATTTACCATTTTTTCTTCTTCCTTGAGATGCAGACGTACTTATGCACCTGCGCTACCTATGCAATACAAGGGCATGCCANGTATGTCCATACACCTCCATTTGTTTCTGTATATTTATATNTATTTATTTGGGTTAGGGCAATTGGCGTCAGGTGGAAACCTGGCTGCGGGGTCAGTTGGGGGGAACGCTTCCGTTCAAAGAGCACTGTTGACATGCGGTGCTGTCTGTTTCACACCTTAACGATTCCAAACTCGATTGGAGCTGCACTAAAGTAACTTAGTTCTGAAAACATTTCACCACTTTTAGGTATCTAGNCTNAAGGTGAAGTATTTAACTTCAAAAGAGCAAAAATACCATTGAACCCAAACGCAAGAGAATGTTACATACATGGCCACAAACTTTTTGTTAGGTCATGTAACTTGTGATAATACCTGTAAGCGAATTCAAGTCAAGATTATTTCGGTACTATAAAATACAGTAGTCATAATCTCAGCACTTAGCCACAGTAGCTCCCCCCAAAATCTTTCCAAGGTTGCTTCGCTTAGCCTTTCCAGAGGCATCGTCCAGCATTATGCATAAGCTAATCCCTAGGCTACTCAGTATTTTGTATGCCGCCTCTGATCCCAGACAACAATGACGTGCACTTAGAGGCTAAGCAACTAAGAACACTTAGTGTGCAATGTGGCCTACCGAGATCAAAATCTTCAAAAATAACCAAAAATTATTGACGCTTTGAAGTTTCGAGCAAAGTGACTCGTTACAACGTAAAATAAGCAGCTTACTAGCCCCAAACCTAAAGTGGCTGAAGATGTAGTGAAGGTGCAGTAAGTTATACATAGATATAACCTGCCGCTCTATCCACATGGCTACAGTGCATAATGATATTGCCCGCCTCTCTGTGATCCGAAGTAAACAGTTAGGCTATGTACTGCTGTAGTTCATCCGCAAATTAAATTTCTGACTGCTAGCGGTTTCGTTTTGCTAACTTCAATGGTTTAACTAAAAGTATGCCTGAAAGTTTAGTGCTATTGTCCACAAACTGCACTTAGGAATACCCAAACGCCAGTCAATGCCCCTGACTGTTCAAACAACTGAAGTTTGCTCCCGTAATTGGCAGCCATTGCAGAAGCTGGATCACACTGGGCTGAATCGAGGCTCGCTATCTGTGATGATTGTGGTAACTGTCTGTCACGCACCTACGGCAATCACGATTCTAGTTTGTGCATGACATGCAGGCAGAGAAGCCGCAGAGAAGTCACATGACATACTTCCTTCCTTTTTCTTGCAACGAGCAACTACAGAAACGCAGGCTAGTGGCATTATCATACACTTGCGTAACTTTTTCCTTTTCCCTTCATAACAAATTTCTTGAAAAGCAGCTGTTTGGAAAAGTAGCTGTTTCCGCACTAACGTGACGGAATCAAACTAGAACAGCAAAAACAATAACCCGAAAGGGAACAGGCAGCTAAAACATTTCATGTCTGTGCTGAACTGCTCATCACGGCAACACAGCCTTCTCTCAAAACTGCCAGGCTGTGTGGGTAGCGTGAATTGAGAGCCTTGCGTCTCTATTAATCTTTGTGATGTCATAATATCACTTAAACCGTTTGTTATTATTGATCAGTGTCACGATGCCGTTCTTTACCTTAATTCGCCGGAAGGTTTCTGGATGCCTAAGTTTTGCTCCATAAACCGTTTCATTAAATTTAAAATATTTACGATTCTTCGAACGTATCTGATTGGTGCGGTATTTAAAAAATCTGTGTCTATTTGTAGTACAGAATAGCAACTACAAACGTGAAATAGCGTAACAGTAACTCTGTACATTTGCTACACAACCGTCTTTTCAAAGTGCAATATCAGCAATTAGCGTACGTGGCATTTATCAGTTTTTTACCGAAGTAACTGCAACCTCAATAGCATGGACAATATGCCTATATCATATGAAATACACCAACTGCGAGCTGCGATTTTCAAAAAAATTTAAAAAGTGCTGCTTTCAGTCATCACTGCACAATTGCCCTATTGAAATTGCCAATCGCATGACATTTGGCCTACTACTCCAAAACGGTAATTAACAAATTATTGTCAGCTCGGTTTAATACGCACTGAGGTTTCAACAAAAAAGAACGAGTCATAAGGCCCAGATGATGCCTGAATCGTACAAAAAGTATTTTTATCATACTGTTGTTTGACGTTTTTCAGTTCTGCCTCACAAAAAAGCCATGTGCTTGTGTTCAGCGCAGAGGCGGATCCAAGGAGGGGGGGGCGATTGGGGCGATCGCCCCCCCTAAAACCTACGAAAGTATGATTTTAAACAATTCGGAAAACAACATTCGCGATATAAGGCCATTTTGCCGTTCAATATTTTGTCACAGCAGTGTTGTGAAGTATAATTCATCTCTCTTACAGTAGTGAACCTGTAATGAGAGTTGATTGCCACATATCATTGAAATCACCTCCCCCCCTACACATACTTACTGGATCCGCCCCTGGTTCAGCGTGCTGAAAGATGATTTTTTTATTATCGCTGACGTTAGCACGCAATTTGCAAGATATCTGAGGAAGCAGCGTGCTAGCGCTTCAGTGACAGAGAATGAAAAAACTTAGAGGAGGCAATGACCTGGTCGACCAATCGCCGTGCGCAGAAATATGAGGTAACATTGAGATTTTGTTCCAACGTTTCTTTCTTGAAATGATTTGCTTTCATTGCTTGTAGTGCCAAGACAAGAAAGGGAGCAACGCTTTATCAAAACAAAAAAAAGACTTGGTACACAACGGGGATTTTGTTTCTGTTGTGAAATTCACAAAAAAACGACTATAAAACGTCAACTTCTGGTATCACGTGAGGAAGCAGTGGGGCAAAAGCCTCTCGCCTTTCAGATGTCTCGGGGGTGCGGCCGCGCTACAAAGAAAGCACGACACTTGGTGGCGCCGATACGGCGGCGCCATTTAATTTGTCGAGACAGTGACCTGGCCTCGAATTGCTGGTAAAGCGATTTAACAGCGAAACATGAAGCGTACGAAGAACTCTTCGAACGTTGTAGCGAGTGCGGCGTTCAGACCTTTATCGCAACGTAATCACGGACGTTCATGGCCAAGCGTCGCAGAAGCGCACCACGAGAGAAAACTCAACGATTGGCGGATGAATAACTCCACCAACGTTGCTATGCCGACCGCGGAAGACGGGGAAATTCAAGAAATGCGGACCAATCAAGTCTCAACGCAACAAATCTGCAAGAACCGAAGTTGAACACCAACGAAAACGTTATGACGCTGTTTTTCCCACCAACTGCATAACTGCTTACAAAATATTACAACGCTCATATGTTTCACAAATTATAGAGAACGTCATTAATGGCAAATTTTATTGGCTTTCTGCAAGTTTTTCAAGCAAGTTGACAGATTCTTTGTCGGAACCGACTTGGTCAAGTCTACGTGGAACTTGACCGTAATCGAGCGGTTAAACGTCGATATTAGGTTTCTCAAAACGCAAATTGGATTTCTTTGTTTTGTCTGAGAATCAGCTGCAAAACCCGTAACCACGAAAAATTGCGTCCAGTAGTCTTTTAAGACAACTTGACAATATTGCAATATTTGAAGTTATCACTTAAGCTGAATAAGTAGTACTGAAAGAATCAAAACCACATGTTCCGCTATCTTTTTACACGCCTACAGCATTACACGTTCAGGGAATTTGCTCAAACTGCTAAAATGCGAACGGAATCGGTTTAGGCAATACAGTAGCACAACCAGCTGCAACTGAGATCCACATGCCGCAAAAAGACAGCAGAAATTTCTACACGGAAACTGGTCTACAAACTCATTTCTACAGAGAGATTGTCCGCGCAGATCCCCAGAAGACAAATACCACAGCGCTAGCACTGCAATGGGTTTCCGGCACTCCTCAGTTTCATCAGCGCTAATCACAAAATTGCCGACCTGCTGCTACGTAGAACGATCATCGATTTCTCATGCAGACACTGCCATTGGTTGGTGGAATCAATCACATCGAACCTTTCAACTAACCTCGTCTGTGCTCCGTGTTCCTTTTAACGCGTTGAACACCAGCTGCTCGCTGTAATGTACAGAGCCGAAAATGCCATGTCCGTCCTCTTTTCCTCCATTTATTATCTTGAGACGGACCTTGATCTTGATGTTCGGTTGAACGATGATTTCCTTAAGCACGTTGCTATCAGCAAGAAAAAGTAAAACAGTTGGAAGGTACATTTACGTGAAGTAGTTACTGCTAGCATAGGTTTAAAGCAGTGGTTCCCAGCCTTTGCCCATGCCCCACCAAATTTGCCCATGCCCCACCAAATTTGCCCATGCCCCACCAAATTTGCCCATGCCCCACCAAATTTGCCCATGCCCCGCCAAATTTGCCCATGCCCCACCAAATTATCCCTGAAATCCTGATTGTCCGTAAGTGATGATATATACATCTTATGATTATTCCGTTTTAGCTGAGAAGCTTAAAACGCCAATACCTTGCTTTGTACTCGTTAGTCGGCCTCCCTAAATCGAATTGCCCACCTGTGGGGCGTCTGTCGCGTGTTGTAAATCACTGGTTTACAGCGAAAATTTCAGTTATCACCATTCAAAATTTATCATTTATTTTCCTTCGACACCAACTGTTATGCCTAGGATTTCGCACTTTTTTTGGAGAAAGTATATGGGCATTTTCGCGAAGTCCCACTATCATGGCCGTCGGAGGGGGGACAGGGGAAGCCTTTGCCCCCTGGATTTTGAAAATTTCAGCAAAAATGGTTATTTTCATAGTTTCGTTTGGGAAAAAAACAAATTTCATCACTTTTGGCCTCCCCTGGAAAAATTTTGGAAAAATCCCCTAGTGGTCCTCCTTGGAAAAACCCCTTCCGATGTCCATGCGCGCTATTCAAACTTTCTGCCTTGGATTGCAACACTTGCACCTTTGCTAACGATGAAAACAGTTGTTTTTCGAAACAATCGATGCGATTTATCTCAATTCATTGACGCTTATATAATTTTTGTAAAACAACCCCAACAAGGAAAAAGCAAAATTTAATCGGAAAGAACATTCCTGAACGTCCAACTGTCGTGGCATTCCCACATTCGGATTTGATATCGATCTTTACTTGGAAGTCAGTCACAAGCGAAAAAAATCGACAGAACTCAGCGAGACGTGGCGGGTATCCGCCTAGAACGACTGTATGAACTCGCGTTACCCACCCCACAATGTCCCGGATGGCAGCTTCCACCTGCAAATCGGTTCTGCACATTGTGACGTTTTCACAAGCGGTCCGGAACGGAATCGAGTCGCTTCGTTCGTTTTCGTCGTGCCTGGCATGCAGTATATCATGACATGAGCCATTGTTGGATTAGTTTGTACATTGGTTTCTACACGACTTGCTGAAAAAGTTCAAACGACGTCACTTAAATCGGCATTTTCACCGCTCTCGTCTACAGTCACTTGCTTTACTGAAACAAAATCTAGGTATTCTATTGACAGAACGGCGACTGTTCTAGTGAGCATAAAGATTAAGAATGAATATAATTACAAAACTCTCACTTTGTCATTTGTGCGGACGATTACGTGTATTTAACATAAATAAAAACTTCAAGAATGCCTTTGCAATATTCAAACCTAAACCAATAAAAGTTTCCAAACGAAACGCATCAGCTGATTTGAAAACAACGGTTTTATGTCTGATTAAAAAACTGCCCGCGGGTTACTTTTTGAAAATCGTACATGAGTGCTATTAAATGAAGTAAGCGACCAACACGTCTATATTTTGCTCAAAGTAGTTGTTTGTTGTGCAATATTTAAATGCACCAGTTAAACACAAAATCTCAAAAAATTACCAAACTTCGTAAAAAAGGGAAAGAAAACGCTCGTTCTGAAAAAATGGCGGAAAGTTGCACTTCAATAGAAAAATGTTTTATGCAACGGCAAACTCGCGTAGTTACTGAACAAACAACTTGCACGTTTTGATGGAGCTGTACGCGCAAAACGAAAGGAGTTTGTATTACAGGAAAACGAAAGGCTAAAGACACAAAAACTTTTTTTATAACGTCGAGTTCACAGAACGCGTGTGCACGCCTGCGAAACACCTAATTTTCGTTTGTGAAACACCGAAGTTTTTCCGCCGGAAGTCTAATGCACCAAGAACGCTTCAAGCCGTTCTCCTGCCTGACTTACATGTTGACCACTGCGCTCAGAGGAGATTGGTGCTCTGCATGAAACGCCTTCTCCGACTGATTGACAGGTCGGGATATCTGATACATGACGGTTGACTGACGAGGGCCCGGCGTGCTCGTTTCTGGCCCGAAAAATGCCTCGTCAATGACAAAATCGTCCCCCGAATATCTGTTTACTTCATCGAAATCACCCATGTCGTATTTGAGGTGCAATTGCACCGGAGTCATGATGTCTCGAATTTGTGCCTGAATGAAATCAAAACAGTGTTTTTGAAGCTCATACGTTGCGCCGCACTGCTTGCGCTAAACAACACCCGTTGCCACAGTAACGAACCACACGCCAACAAAAACAATTTCTACTAGATACCAGCTTTCAAATTTTAGCGGTGTTGTTGTTATTACTTGTGACAAGCGAGTATCGACAGTCGACACTTTGTCAAACGTTTTATGATGACATCACAGGTTAAACAAATAAAAACGTAAATTTGTGATCATATGGGGGGAACTTGTAACAAACATTAACCAGAACAATCAATTGTTTATTCAGAAAAAGCAATTGGAACGATGGCACATGAATTAAACAGAAACGTTTCCATCTAAACAATTTCTGAAAGAGTTCATTGCCATTGCAAAAACGAGCTGGTTACTTATATTCCGAGTAAATGTTGCAAGGACACACCTGGAAACTTTCTCTGTTTGTGCGTCATGTGGTTCGTGAGAGTTTGCGATGAAGTTTGTAAATTGTTGTGAGTCGGACGTTTCAACGAGGCGGTTCATCAGAAATCAGATTGACGTCAACATTTGATTACATATTTGCCAAAAAATATTCCAGGCCACGAAAAAATGGTCGTTTCAAGCAAACAGAAGTTTGGCACGTCAGTTTTAACTTAACTTGAGTAAATGTAAATGCAGTTGCGCAGCGCCAAATTTTCGTTCAAAATTAAGCTCCCTGACCTTTACTTTAATCACGTGACCAGTGCAGTGAGTTGCTCCATAGCGATGGATCTCTTCGTTCGCCGTTAATTCTGACGTTTGCGTCGAAGCGAAGAAAACCCGCGGCACGTCGTGAGCAACGTCAAGTTTAATTTCGTACTTTATCACTGAAATCAAAAGAGCGCCAGTCTAGGATTCCAAAATCTGATTATATTTTCTCAAACACCAGTTCGCATTTTGCAGTGCTGAAAGATACCGCTTTTGAAAATGCGATGCTAAACAGCAGAGCATGAGAGACAAACAAATGATGAATACTTCAACAACTAAAACTGTTTACTGCAACACATAATTTTTGGCAAATATTACGGTTGAACATTGATTTATTTCGTCAACGAAAAAATAATCAATTTAGCTACACAAGAAGTGCCGGTTGCAGCCGGATACCCTCCCCCAGCCACAAGGACTGGGGGGTGAAGAAGCGTCTAATTTTCGTTTCAAGAGGCAAGGGACGACACATTTAGTACCACCTGACAGTTTCCGCTATGAGAGTTGCTGTTTCATTGAAACATCAACAGTGCAGTAACTTCAGCTTGTTTCTCGGAAAAAATGCTTTGATAAAAAAGCTAAATTTTTACATAAAAATTTTTAATCTATAAGTGCCTGCAGAAATGACAAAATAAATTTCTACTGCAAAGTAAGATTTGCGTAGAACAATTGGTTGAGATCTTAAAAACACTGAAACGTGTTTCCAGGCTAGTTAGGTTCGACTGCATGGATCAATGCAGATGTCACGGGTCATTGCACAAAATGTCTGGAAAATGTCTGCATTAACCGTCGAAAACGCCACTTGCTAAATACAGTACAAAAATGTTAGAAAAAAATTTTTTGCACACTTTCGCACTCCATGTTTAGCCAATGCCGTGTACGTAAATAAAACAACAAATAAAGAGAACACACAATAAAAATCAAACACTTCGGTAACAAGAGGCGCGACTCTGTTTTGTTGAGAGGTATTGATTATTTTGGGCAGTGCATAACATATACTACTTCATTTATGTTGTAGCAAAACGAATAAAAGGAAAAATTCGAAAAACAGAAATACATTGTTCAGTAAGAAACCATGCGGTCTCGGATACGAATGCACCATTTTTTAGCAGGATACGTTGAATCAAATCAATTAATCAACTAAGTTGAAATTTGATCGAGCCTGAGCTTTTCAGTTTTCCACCGATTAACTGTAACAAGTCACTGCTATCACTCACCAATGGCGTCAGGAACTGAAACGCCCCGGTACGAAAAGCATATGTTCCACTTGAAGCATTCCGGTCCCTCGCAAGGTCGTGACCTTGAGACGAAGTACTTGTCGGGATGTGACTTCACGTTGACGTAAATTACAGGACGAGACAAAAGGATAGCAACTGTGTCACTTCCGGGCGACCCGATCAGTATATCTGAANAAGACGACAGTTTTAATTTAAAGATGGAGTTGCCGGAAAAAATCAATGATTGGATTTTATCAACTGCAGAGTGTTCAAGATAATTTAGGTCCACACCAATGTCACTCGCGCAAAATCAATGGACGTAGAACGAGCCAGCAAGGAATTAAACTTGCTATCGGATTATGCTTGACGACCAAGCATTAACTAACGCTAAATGATAAAAAACGTGTGGTGAGGAAATTGCTGAAATACACCAGGGATACATCATACATTGCGGAATCCTGAATACGTCTTTGCCATTTCTATAAGAAAAATCCACAATTGCTTCTGCATTCTCACGTTGAGTGCTGTATCACGTTCGTAGGATGACAAGTTATTGTATCACATCAAAATGTCATTGGTGGTTTTTACGAGCACTTCGTCAACGACCACTTCCATTATTTTGATAACTCCATAATTTTTGCCAAGAAATACCAGAAGCGTTGTTTATGACAACCAGGCCCGTAGCCAGGATTTCGCAGCAGGGGGGACCAAAAACCAAAAGGGGGCCACAATTTCAAAATATAATATTGGATGTATGCAGTAACCGAGGGGCCAAAGATTTTAAATGGGGGGCCGGGCACCACTGGACCCCCGCTGGCGACGACCCTAGTCACAACACAGGTATTTTGTTGCCCAGTTTATGCGTCAACGCAAGAGCAGTTTCACTTGTAAATAATCAAAACAGTCACCAGGGTAGCCATTGCCGTCCACATCAAATTGACCAGCGACACTTTGGCCGAATTTGCGCAACGGTTGGCTCGGTTCTGGCTTTAACGTTTTCGGGTGTATCCTCTGAGCAGGAGTTGGATCGATGCCTTCGTGGTGTCCATGGAAGATATATACGACTCCGGTTCCGTCTTCGGTGAGAGCCGTGACTGCGATATCTGGTTCAAGGTAAAAAGCTGATACGCCACCACCCTTAAAGTTGCAGGAAGGAAGACATGATAAAAGCTGGAAATGGTTTTGCAAAACTACGAGCTCAAAGAGTGAAATCTTCTAAAAAGTTGCCCGGTGTCTATTAGTATTGATTTGTATCGCACAACGCTACAAACACAAGAACAAATTTATAATAGTTTCAAGTGAGATTCCCACAAACCATTCTAATGCTTTGACCAGATTTGCAACAGCATTCGAATTTTCTCAGGAGCAAATTTTGACCCTCCTTTTGAAGGCAGCTCGTCGTTAAAGGTACAAATATAAATAAAATTTGCTAAAATAGCATACAAAATTTCGAAAACGAACTTTCAATGAAATGCTAGAAAACATCGGTACATGGAAACTTCAAATTTCATCACAAGCTTCCAGTACTAACAACAACGGAGGAAAATATCGCACGTCGTCTCTGCTAAAAACAGTTTTTTAAGGACTTTATGAAAAACTTTGCAAGCAACAAATTTTTCTCCACACGTGTTTTTCGACATATTTAGAAAATGAAAAAGCTCTTTAAGCCGGGAACTGGACGAACCTCTGTAACCGTCCAAGTTGATGTCTCCAAGTGCAGAAATAACGCTCCCGAACCTCGAAAATGCTGATTGGGAACCGCGAAGAACACGATCTGGTGTTTTGGACTAGAAAGGAATTTGTGGTTGAAATCAACAAAGAACCACTCCGTTCGCGTTTAGACCTGTTTCGTTGCAGTTGTGGCCAGCATAATCTATTTGTTTGATTTTTTGTGTGCTTAATGTCGGATGCCAAAAACCCGACCGGTACAGATCGTTTACAAGGTATCAAGTAAACTTGGAAGGGCGCATGTATTTGACACTGCTTTCCACTGTCTTTTTAGTTAAACTAATAGCGAAATTACCATGTTCTTTCCACCCATGTAAAGGTAAACTCTTCCCTCATCAGCTTGCTTCAAGGTTGAGTGTAGTGGTGCGCCCACTAGCAGATCATCAAATCCGTCCGTGTTGACGTCATTCGTCGTGAGCGACGCTCCGAAATATTCACCGAACTGTGAAAAACAGCAGATTCTAAGTACCAAAAGGAAGCTTTGGGTTAGCTCTACTTGTAGTAAACTGAATAAAAGCGAAGCAATTTCGTTTGAACACACACTCTTTCATTTTGTTCAATAAACCAGAATCAAAAAGTTTTTAGCTCTTCATAGACAGGACTTTAGATTTGTTGGCTTGGAAAAAGATAGTACTTGTGATTTTGGATTTTGAGTCTTTGACGGGCAAGCCCAAAGTGTGAAATGACAGACAGCGGCAAGAAATGGTTCCGAAACCAAAATTCCACCCGATTTTTTGGTGCCCTTTTTCCTTTCCATACAAAAATATGCTGGCATCTAATGCAAGACATTTTTTCAGAAATGCATAATAACGAAAAAGTCGAAAATAACAAACCAGATGTTTTGCGCATACTTGTGTTCAAGATCGACGTCTTGAACTTTTCCCACTTTCAGTTACCTGTTATGGGGAAGCCCCTTCAAGGACGGTTCTTGTAGTAGTAGTCTACGTTTTAAATCCGGTATTATCTCCGATATGGAGGTGGCCGGGATAACCTAATGACTTGCAATTAATTTCAGTCCTTCTCTCTATTTTAATCGATTTAAAGCGTTCTTTTCACTCATACCAATTTTTTTAATTTCTCTTCCACCTGCCTTCTCCATGTTTTTCTTGGTCTTCCCCGTCGTCAATTTACTTTGAAGTCCAAACCCTTCTCAGCACTTTACCCTCATCCCTTCTCAAAACATGCCCGTACCATCGTACCCCATTTGCTTTCGCCAACTTATCCACCGTATCTTGTAAACCCAAATGTCCACCAGTTCCTTCGTATTCTTCCTGTCCTTCAACATGACTCCACACATCGTTCTCACCACACTTCTCTCAGTTCGTCTCAAAATCGCCATCTCATTTTCCCTCAAGCACCACGTTTCGCTCACATACAACATTATTGGTCTCACACAACTTTTATAAATTTTTCCTTTTATAATTGAACATAATTGAAAGATTTGAAAATTGAAAAATAATGTGGGTGCAGCAAACAATGCGCAAGGTACTTAAAATAATTGAACATTACTGGGGTTTACAGGATGACATTTAATTTGCAAGCAAGCATACAGTTTCAGTCGCATATAATTATGCTGGTGATTTGCGTTTAGTGGCGGATCCAGTTGCTCCAAACTGCCCCCCTCAAACCTCTGTGGCGCCCCCTTGAATGGCGCCCCTTTGTCGTAAATGCACCCCTTTTTGGTGCCCATGGAAGTAGAAACAGATTTAAAAATACTCTAAAATAAACAATGTTTTTCGCTTAGTTAAACGTCAGGGTTTACGTGCCGGACTTTACCCAACCTCTTATCAGATAGCGTGAACGATGCTATTGTTTCGTAATAGTTTCACTGTTTCGTTTTTTCTTTGCCGCGTGAGAACTGCCCAGCCTTCACAAACGCAGTCACGTTCGCAGTTCTCGACTTGCTGCTGTGCTGTATGAAAATGGTCTGTTTTTTACAAGTTTATTCTTTAATGCCTGATGACCGCCTTGAAAAGAAAAGGAAAGGCAGCAGTAAAAATAGGAATGCAATGTGGAAAACTTATTACTGACTCAAGATTTTACAAGCCTCCAAAATGGAAACGAAAAATCAGTTTCAGGGCTGTTGCCAGTGCAGTTCGTGAGTCCGCAGTTTGTCTGCATCGTAGTTTTGCAACATAAAATTGAGTGGATGAGTTTCTTGACGGAACTAATCTCCTGATTGACAGGGGCGTAACGAGGTTAGATGGCGCCCGGGGCAAAAAGCAAGTTCGGCGCCCTCTATTTTCGAACCCGGGGTCTTCCGGAAGCAAATGTGCTGTATTGAAGAATGTACGTGTGACACTGTTAGGATTTTTTGGCGCCAAAGCAGTATTTCAGTGCCCCCAGAGTGATTTGGCGCCCGGGTAATTGCGCCCCCTTGCCCCTTCGTTACGCCCCTGCTGATTGAACCATAATGCAGCGTGTAAAAAGCTACAGATGTTTACGTTAGCAAACAACTTGCCGCTATGTGACAAAAATG
>JGI24158J21664_10001056_pt1 | contig 29258 bp, 24 predicted proteins | sample Ectturendosymbi3_FD_21664 | JGI IMG/M metagenome (IMG submission 21664)
ACTGCAGCTACACTGTGTTACAATGACCAGAGATACTACCAGCCTAGATTAAATAAGAGCAGGATGTTAGGTCTCCATAAACTACAATTAAGAACATACCCAACCGGGCACGCAATCAACGTATTCGCCTCGGCAAAATTTGACCCTGACTACGGCCATGATTATAGTATTTCAGCTTTATGATGTTCTCAGGTTTGACTCTACTGTAGTTATTTATGTTCTTACAACCACAACCAATTTTTTTTTAACCACAACCAATTTTTTTTTCGAAGCTCAGAGTGCATGAATACACTTCTGGATTAACCTCAACACCTAAGGCTGAATTATTTTGCAGTTGCAAACGCTGAAAATTTATAGGTCAAAACAAAGTCAAAATTTGTAAATTATAAAGTCAAAATTTTAAGTTTTTAGGTCAAAAAATTGGTTGCACTACTAATGACACAAACGGCCGCGTCCTTGCACGGATAAATACCTCTTGAAGTAATTGTCTGGTTTGCTGGTGTACGACCCGAACAAAGGAAACAGATTCCGTTTCATGTCGAAATGCAGCTGAGACGCTCCCCCGGCATTGAAATGATTTTTCGTGACAACCTGCCGGTCGAAAAAAGCATACTTATCCCCGTTCATTGGGGAAAAAATATATTCGTCAATCAATATATTGAGCGTTCCACTTTTAAAACCGCGATTTTCAAACAGGAAGAGAAGGCAAAATACAATCCAGTAACTGAAAGCCGCAATGTGAACCTCAGGATGGTTACTGATTCGGAAATTCGAAAACTTGTACCGCTGGAATGCTGTAAGTGTAAGTTAAGCTTGAGGAACGAATGCTACGTCAGAGTAACAAACCTCTTGAAAGAGATGTGCATCGACCAGTTCGGCGACTTGACGCCACAGACGTGAAAACAACGGTCTGCACAGCTTCTGTTCGAACAGAGACAGAGTGCTCTGTATTGCTTCCAACATCGGACACGCTGATCGGGAAACGAGCATTGAGATCTGCTCATCTTTTGTTGGAAGGGTAAGCCACCTGCGAATAGCCCATTTACTTGTACAAAACTAAAAGCAATTCGCTTCTACTTATCGCAGTACTGTTTGGTGGGTTGAGACAGTATTTGTTGGTTCTCGCGGAAACATCGTAAAATAAACTTTATTGATCGAAAGTAGGCTCTCGGTTTGAGAGTGGAGAAGCCAAAGCCTTTACTGAAGCGGTTCTTGATCAAAGCCTTTAGTGAAGCGAGAAACCAAAGCCTTTAGTGAAGCGGTTCTTAAAAAGTCAAAGCCAGTTCGTGTTGAGTGCCAGCTGCAAAAAGAATTAACCTCTTGTTCCGTGCTATTGCTAAAATTTCTCACAGTGAACCACAGCGGCGTGGTCAACTGACTGCCTGGTGGCCTTTGAATATCAACAACGTATGCGATTGTTCTCAGCCGAAATCACACAGTTGATCTTCAAAAATAAAAATGTATCGAACTAACTTCAATGCACAAATAAGATAAAATCAACTCTTTGTACAGAGCTCAGCAGGGGCGACATTTGGATTATTACAAACACGAACAGCACTATAGAAAAACTACTTAGCGAAGGTTTAACGAACTGTCAACAGAAAACTAGTTACCCACTGATCGTTTGCGTAATCTTTGCTTTTGGATTTGAACTCATCGAGAAGATGTTGAATTAGGTCGTTACCGCCTTCGCTGCATATTCTTTCATACAAGCTGATGATAGTTTCAAATACCGTTTCGTCAGTTGAGATAGTTTCTTTTGCCGCTGGGTTCTGACGGAACAATGCAGAAATTGCAAAGAATAAAGTAAGTTTTTTTGTTTCAAACTTTTGTTTTCAAAGAAATTATGAATCCCTACGCCAAGCAATCATTACAGAATCACACGCAAACAGGACACCGTCAGATTTTGTTGCAGCAATTCATCAAAGCATACAACAGTAACTCACGCTTGCGAACAGCTAATCCCAGTTAGGCTTCGCCTCGACTAGCATTCCCAGTCAACGAATGACGTTAACTATAGTTGAAACATTACCACCAATGAAGAGTTCCATACAAAATGCGCAAAGCAGCAAGAAGCGGACAAAGGTACGATAATCTTTCAACGTGCACGTAAGTTCTGGCATGCACGAGTGAATTGTTTACACGCACACTCAAAAAAGATGCTATTCGTTTATGTACAATGCAAATTATTCTGTTACCTCGTTTGCCGCCTTATCAGAAGACAATGATAAAGCGCTGTTTTGTCCACGATGTCAAAAGTAAAAAATTACCGTTCAGCCTGACTTCTTACGAACATTTTACGTTTATCATACGTTGCAACATCACGCGTCTTAATAAAATCGTTTGCTCAACTGTTGTAAAAATTTAAAACGACGCCGACGTTTTCGCCAGCATCTACCATTAGACTTTCATCAGGGTGAATGTCACGAAACAGGAAAGCAGTAAACGTCATCAAACACGCGTAATTGCATGACGTAGTGATAACGACATCAGAGAAAAGGGAACGAAGAACGAAAAGCAGGGAGTGCAACAAGAAGGTGAGAGCGGGCATAAATTTGGGTGTCGAATTGATTAATAAGGATCCGGTTTTGAAGAAGATCAGTATAGTCTTCAGCATTTCAACAGTTTCTTTTGCATGGGCGCAATACGGATGGTAGAAATGCGTCGTAAATTACCAGCATTTGGTTCATTCTTTTACACCTAGGACTTAGCCATGCTAATACGGATTGATGATGTCAACAACGACACTTAAATCACCAAACTTGTCTGTGACCTGAGTAATAGTTCTACTTTATGCTGGGTGTGCCATTATTTTAATCATGTTCAGACTGTGTTTTAAATCAATTTTTCCAAGTAAGTGCAAAACCAGATATTCCCACACGAAACAAAATTGAATGTCACAATTAAACGTCCGTCCAAAACATTGTGCATCTTGTTTAACGGGTCGCATTATTTTATTTTCAACGTAACTAGGAAGAATACGCACCGGAACATCGGAATCAACTTGCTCAACGTCAAGAACAGAGTCGGGGATCATCTGAACGGGAGCATGGTGCGGCTGAAGCTTGTCTCTGTGATACTTTAATTGCAAGAAGAACTGGGGAAAAATGAAACGAACTTTAAACATCCCGCACAATTTAGGACTGTTTCCACCATTTGGACTGAAATGCAGGCTACGCACACACGCGCGCATATTAAATGCACAAAACATGAAGTGCAAGAATTCGATTGCCGAACCTATTGCCACTACTTTGTTCAGAGACAGTCTGATCAGCGTCAGAATAGGATTACATGATAACGGCTGCTGAAAACTTGTTTCACTCACCATGTTGTTGGCCCAATCCTGCAATACTTGCGACATGTACAAGGCTGCGTTCAAAATAGAAAATTTTGCATCATCGTACCAGGTCCGTCCAACGCTTCGTATCAGCTGCAAGCGATTAGATTTGAAAACTTTGATTGAAGACCCCAAAACATTATACAACAGTTAAAAAGCAAATACTAAAAACAAAGAAACACGAAGGGCATGACTATCCAAATGAGCACAAAATCTCTGTACAAAACAAGTTTTTACCAATTTTATTATCTTCTTACATTTGCAGTGCTAAAAATGTCGTTGCGCTCCAAACCTAAATAAAGCAAGGACACACTGAAGCCGAACCTGCGTTAAGCGAATCCTAAAATCGTCGAGCAGGAACAATTGCAGTTCAAGAAACTGAAGCTGAACAGCAGGGTCAGGCACGTTTTTGTACCTAGAAATATCAAGCATACGCGTGAAAATAGAAGGACTAGTGCACACTTTTAAACGACACGCTGTTATTCAACTGAAAATCGAGCCACGGGCACCAGTGGAATGAAACAATGATTTAAATTTAAACAGTTAAAAAAATAAAATATTTTTGCAACATCGGTGCTTCATGGAACAGTAAAAACGCATCCGACCTTGGCACAATAAGATCCTGAGATCTTATAAGCGTTCAGAATTGCAATTACGATGATCAAGTTCGCAACGTTTGGACATGTACCCTTGGACAAAGGCTGTCCCATTCAGTGCCTCTCGCCGGTGCCGGGGACAAATTAGATTCAACAACGAAATTTATTGAAAGGATTAACCAAATCGCTTTGAGCAAAAAATAATATTGAGTGTTTCATGATGGCGTAAGTATGAGGGGGAAACCCCGGTTGCACAAACACATCCCAAACAAGGTACATTGCACGTGAGAAGCTCTGCTGTTATTATATAAGAGCTCCGACTCAGTCCAATCAAGGGCATTCGAAATAAAGTCAGCAAAGTGACCAATCACATTTGCATACAAGTTGTGTTGCCACTTGTTTTTCTCTTAAGCGTACCGAGACCAGCAAGAGACTAGGCTTGGCAGAACAAGGTCAAACTTGATTAAAATGAAACTCAGCATGGTTTGCGAACTTGTGTTAGAACACAATTAAAAGCAAAATTTTGTGCTGTCATTTTTACTTTAATGTTACGAATTTTATGACGATGTTCGGCCGAAAAACGTGTTTTTTGTACAGCATATTATTACTAACTATTAATGATGACTAGAAAAACTGCTGCTAATATTTTGCTTATATACAACTCCGAGTTTGATGGAAGTTGACCGCAGGCTGAGCCACCGGACAGAAGCAGAATTTTCAAGTATAACAGTGCCCTAGAATCTTGCTACCTCTCGGTGATTGTCAGCAAAAGTGTGACGAACGACTCAGCGCAGCACGGAGTTTTCATGTCATCAGCGTCGTCCTCAACGCTGTATCTGGTTTTCCAAGCTTCATCAGATGAAAGTAAAGCATCCAGCCTCTCGGTAGCGCCTGCGTTACAACAGCTGGACAATGGAGTATTGGTGATGCGTGTGTGCACGTACGTGTGAGTTTTGGCAATTCTGTAACAACTGTCGCAAGCGCCTGAAGTTTTCATCATAGACGGGATGGCAACAGGATCGCCATTACAAAATCAACTGATTACAGTACACACCTTTGCCACATAATCAACAGAATTTAATTCACGCGCAACAGAATCGTTGTCTTTTGGCGTTGCCTGACATAGTAATCTTTTACCGCGACGCGCCAAATCAAAAACCGTAGTGGCCGGCACTTGTTCGGAGTATCAGTGAAAATTAATCGAACCCCACAACATTTCAACCAACTGCAATGAACATCGTGTCTTCACGTGTAAGGTTAAGGGCGTGTAAGTAAGCCAGGATGATTATTTTGATCGACGCAAAAACAGTACATAAAAAACTTACTGGCAAAGCGAAACGCGCAGACTTACAAGTCTTTTCTATGTAGAGCCACTTCGTTAAACAAACAGGTTGAGTCAGCAAGATCAGCGGACTTATCTGCTTCAATAAAATATCCGGCAAGTCGAAGGAAGCACGCAGCTCTCGATCAAACAGTAAGACCTGCATGTGTCAGTGTAAATCACAAGTCTTAACGGACAGAAACGTTGTTGGTAGATTTAGCCACGCAGAGAAAAAAATGATCAAGTTGAATAACACGGAGAAGTTCTATACAGACGGCACGTTTCTATCTGAACTAAATTCGGGCGTGTTCTGTTATTTGCTCTGGTAATGACGTAATAATCAGAGAGTTAAATAGCAACGTTGGCGTCGTGTCGATTATTTGGTGGTTCTTGTTGCTGAGAGACTTCATTCCCAACTTGAGGAAATGAGCAATCGCGGTTAACCAGATACGAAACGATGATCGGGTCTGACTCCCGTCAATTTCACCAAATTTCGTGTGATTCAGACAAATATGCAAAAGCTTAATTTTCGAATTTAGCTCTTTGCCATAAGTCATTCTATCATATATGAAATATACGATGGCATGGAGCTAAATTCCGTCAGTTAACAGCAAACGCTAATTAGCAATCGAAGGTATTTGAGGAATGGGTTCCTATCGTAACTACTACAAAAACAACATACAACAGAGCAATAGTTTGTAAAATATTCGCGCGTTATTCCACCGACAACAGTAGCAAGAAGTAAACGGAACACAGAAACAGCAAAGGATTGATTACCTCGTCAACCGTGTGAGAGAACCATTCGTCTGTATAAACGATTTCCTCAATGTCGACAGAGAGCTTGTCATTCACCAACTGCAGCAAACCTTGCGCGAACATAACCTGGAGTACAAGACAGAGCCTCTCACTAATCCGCACATTAAAAATTCTATTGGATGTCATCTGCAGCTTCACAGTAAAGAACACATAATTATCCAGTGACAATTTGAGGCTTTAGCACAGGGTTTCCCAACCCCTGTAGCATTTCGACAGATGAGAATCTATCCCTAATATTTCTGATAACAAAAGGGCTGAGTTAAATAACCAAAATCAACTGAATTTGAATAGGACTTTTAGATTTTTATAACCAAAGGTAATGGTTTTTGAAAACAATATTCACTGATATATGTATAAATATTTGGAAATAAATAATGTATAAATATACTTCCCCTTCTATTGCTATCCTTAAATGTACCTCTTCAGATATAGGCAAATGTACCCCTAGGGGTACATGTACCACGGATTGGTAACCCCTGCTTTTGCATGTGGTGCGATGTTTGAGGCTTCAGCAGGAAGTAAAACTTGCACCAACCAAAACACGCCTCAAAATATCATGGCTTGGTTTGGTTGGTGCAAGTTTTATTTCCTGCTGAAGCCTCAAACACCGCATCGTCGCTTTATCCGCTTCTTCCATTTCGGCAAGAAATGATGTCTGAACTTCTGTTCAATACAATATATAAATATTGATTTGAAAAACGATATGCCGATACTGAAACCAATACCGCGGCCAATTCTGCTCATTGTCCTCAAAAACGCGTTGTTTACATATTAACCTTTCACTCGTTAACTTTGTTTCCACGTTCACAACCGATAAGATTCCTCCGCCCAACCTACGCTAACACACTTCCATTTCTGTAAATGTTGTTAACACTTAATTCCATTCGAAGCACCTCGCAAATGCCAAGGTGCAGTACTAAAAACACTGGTCCTGCGTCTACATTGCTTTGCCTTTCGTTTCACTTGGCAGAAGTCGTACATCACTATACTCATCTGTAACGATTCATGCTTGAATCACGTATGTGAACAGGTATCATTGGGCGGCAAAAAAAACAAAAAACGTTTCTCTGCGGAAACCAACACTAATGTATGCTGCATCCACGTGCTTATCCTGAAGACCGTTATGATTGAAGCCAAGAGGTTGAAACAGTGAAATAAATGTATTGTTTTTTTGTTATTTCACAGGAGTTTTCTGATTGAGGTACATGTGGCCTACTTCTTGCGGCTGCGCATTCATATTTGATGCTCAGTTCAGAGCTGACACATTCACGGAGGTTAGTCAGTGGGAGAGACACAATACTGAATTAAAAAGGTAAAGCATGGCATCACAGCAGTAAGTACGCGATCAAGTTACACTTTTCAGCAGCCACCCCAAAAAAATATTTTTTGGCTTTGTATCAAGGCACAAGACGAGAAACACCGTGCTTTGTTACGGATTTGTATAAAGAAGTCGCTCAAATATTATTCATCTTAACACAGAGTGCTTTGCTGAAATATTTTCTTTGAACCGCAATGTCCAGGTATTTTGGTTCTTCTAGTACGCACAAACCAATAAAAGTTTACTGACTTTGATGCTTTCACCTTTGGTGCAGTTCTTTATTTAAAATGGGTTTGTACAAAAAATATTAATTCACCTTCATGCCCGCTTTTCCTCAGGGAAGGGTCACGAAGGCAGCAGCTGTATGAGGACTCGAAATACCTCACGGTCAACAGCAATCTCAGATAGTTCTGTTGGCTCCATAGTAAGACAGGACCAAGCAAGGTCGGAGATGTAGTCACTCCACCTGGTCCTTGGATTAACTCTGGGCCGCTTTCCCGTGGGTGTTGCCAGCAGGACATGCCTCGCCCATCTTCCTGGGCACATGGCCGAACTAACATAGTTGTCATCTCTCGATTCGGAGAAGTGGCTCAACATTCAGAGCTCTGCGAATTTCACAGCTGCGCACTTAGTCGCGAAGTGTCACACCGTTAACTCATCGCAAAAATCCAATTTCTGCCGCTTGCACTTGGGATAGTATCATTTCAGTCAGTATCCAAGATCCATGACCATACGTGAGGGTGGGAACGAAGACCGAAATAAAAACTGAAAACTTTGCGGTGTTTGAAGCTCCCGTTTCATGACCGCAGAGCAAAAGCTTACGCAGAACTGCATTTGCTTTGCCATTCCGAGTATCAATCTTCTTGTTCCGCCTTCGGTCACTCATGAATACGACCCGACGGAACTTGAACTTCTCGACCTGCTAAAGTGTATAGCCGCTTACTTGCAGTGTACGCTGCCTTGGCTTTCTGGAAAGACATAATGCCCTGGTCTTTTTAGTACTGTTTTTCACTCACGCTTGGTCGCACTCAGCAGAAAACCGATCAAGTGCATGTTGACGGCCCTGTTGAGAAGATGCTAGCAGCACCACATCGTCCGCGAAAAGTAACCGGTAGATCCTGGAGATCTCAACAGCGACACCCTCGTTGACTTGGCTGTGACTGCTATCCGATTCATAGACCAGCTATGTCCAACCGAGATTGCTTACTGAGCCAAAAATTATGTCACTATCGTAACCACGGCCGCACATTCAATGACATACTAATGAGGACTGCGCACTGAACGACTACCTTGATCTTAGTAAACTAAATTTTGTTTAAGCTAATGTAATGAAAGCGTTCGAATCCTAACTGCAATGGCAACGAGCGTTTGGCACCTTCAACTTCGCAAGTGTGATTTCATAGGCAAGCTTAGTGCCATGGAACAAGGGCAGAAATGGGAAACTGCTAAAAAGTTTTGCACCAAGGTGTCAGTGGACATGGAAATCTCCCAACATGCAGTACAGATGTGATAAAGTGGCACCGAGGACCACCTGCATCAAAAATGTCAAATTTAAGATTATCAAAAAAAGGACAGGTTGTCAGTATGTAGGCCACTTATACTACAGCGAAAACCTAAACTGGGCCGCGGGTTGGACATAGCTGTCATAGAATATGAGGAGTGGTGACAGCACACCGGTCCCATCGCCGCGAGGGGGATTACCACCCCAAACAAAGCTCCAAGCCTCCCAAATCGAAATACGAAGCCCTATTGTATCAGTGGAGTTTTTATCAAATTTTCAGAAGTCCACCCTCCCGCACAAACGCAAAGCCCCCATACTGAAGACTTTCTGGTGACGGATCTGCAGCACACACCCTTGCAGGAGTCCAACTCCTACAGTGAACGGTTGTGATTTAACTCCACCGAGATGGACACAAACTTTCTGAGCAGGAATACAGTGAATTGACGGCCAGTAACAGGCGGTCGTCAACACCGTGATTCCGCATCACTCCCCAAAGGTTTGCACAAGGAATAAAAAAAATAAGCACATGCCAATCTTCGCAAGGTGACTCCCTAGCAAATCTCAGATGCTGACACACGGTTTGTAAAAAATCCTGCATTCTCCTCTGTGCTTTAAAATCGATGAACATCCATCCAGCATTTACTTTGAAAAGTCGAGACGGCTAAACGTATGCCGGTGTTTGCCTAAGCCAGTTAAGAGAAACATCAAATAAAAGCATGTAGACTTTACAAACATATTTCTATTATGACAAGTTCCAAATTTTCATTACTTCGCTGTAGGCTTCACTGAGACCAATATGCGAATCTTCACTGAGATTCGCATATTGGTCATTCATGGCACAAACACACAGAGGCATAGCTTTGTTAAAAAAGCTTTTGCTGCAACAAGTAAAATTTTCAGCTTCCACTGCACAACGCGCGCTTCGCACAGACAAGGATGCCTTTCAAGGGCAATCACGAAACATACCAATGCATCCACGTGGCCATAGTTGTACTTGTCTAGGACTGCCTGCATTGTTTTCTCTAGAAATCCAGCGTGGTTTCCGATCCAGTTCAAGACCTGCATCCAAAACATACGCAAACTGCGTAAATAAGCACAAGGTTTCATCAACTCGAGTGCAATCAGAAATGTTCAACAACAGTCACAGGAAGGGATGGATTGTTTGACCAAAGCTCGAGCAGTGGTACGCTAGCTCATGGTTCAGAATGCCTTACAATCGAAACATTAGTTTTCGTAAACCACCAGGAAACGTTTATGAACGAAACAAGCCACACATAAAAGAATAAAACGAGTTAGCCTTTGCACTCGCAACGTTCATATCAAAGCAAATGAAATCGGCGATTATAAGCCGTCACATCGTTTTCAATATATGCGAGAAAATGCACAACAGCATCTCAACTAATCATGCTTTTCAGTGGGTGTTGAAATTGCAGTTCAGGTGGGATATGTTGGGTTTGAAGAAGTTGTTGCACGAAGTGTTGGATTCGAAAACGCAAAAAACACCAAGTTTGTTTGTATTCATACAAGGTCAGCTTTACTCGAGATGGTATTCTTTTTATGTGCAGCGCAGCAAGATCGCAAATGCATGACGGTCGGATTCCTTGAACTATGCAAAAGCATAACGATGCAAGTGTTTGCGGTGGCCGGGATCGTGCCCATGGTTGTTATGTGACCGCCAATTAACCTGACGAAAAAAACAGGTGACAGGGCTTCCGATCGTAATTGTGTTTCAGGCATTTCAAGCGACGATTGTATTCGAGGCCGCTGACTGCCAATACGTATTTTAAAAAATATTAATAAACCTCATCGCAAAACATCGAATAACTCTTCACGTAGCGCTGCAGTGCATCGCACACTGCTACGATTAGTATTGGTATTGGTATTGGCGAATTGGCTGCACTAAGTTTCCGGCGAAAATCCGAAATTAAGTTTTCAAAGAAAAAGTCGCGATCTACGATCTTGTTCAAGGACGTCTAATGTTGTAAGTCCCTCAGTTGTCGCGAATCGACTCCTCAGAGCGAAGCAGACGCAGCACCAGCGCGCTATCGTAACCCATAACGAGCATTTCCAAATGATTCCAATAAATCTGCCACCCAACACCAGTGCACACCTGGGTTAAATACCACTCCGGCTTAGAAAGTGTGTTTGTTGCTTTATTTCCAGTAAAATGGTATCGGAATCGTTTGGCAAGAGGACGCAACAGCAACTGAAAGGGTAGTAAGATGTAATCTTCCTCATCATTCTGGTCAGCAACAGACGACGTTGTTGGATGAGCTGCAAACACAGGACTTTCTTCTAGTCAAAATTTTTCATGTGCTGGTTGATGACGTTTGCAGCACCACATTCGACCAACGCGCAGTAGTTTGCCGGAGAAAATTATGCTTTGAAAATCTTGATTGCTTTAGTTGTTGCATTTTAAGTTTTATGATTCCACTTTTTTAAGACGATATCAGTAACAAGAGAGAGAATCCGCTTTTTACTCAGTCAGCCAGTATCCCGGTTTTCGGAACTTCAACTACCATACAGGTGGTGCTTTCACATTAAAGAAGTTGACGTTTATTCATGCTGAGCAGAAGCAGATCACGTCGTTGATCTGGCAGCTTTGCTACTTCGGTCCAAAGACCAGTGTACCCGATGTTTGTCGCATTAAGCGTTTAAATTGCAGGGTAATCAACAAACGCCTGCTTAAGTCCAACGACAATCACTGACCACATTACAAGCAGCATCAGCAACAACTTACCTTCATCCAGCCTTTGGTCGTTTTCCGAGCCTTCACCTTCACCGACAGACGGTTTTTGCTGAGGTATGTTCTGCTCACGCAAATGCTTCCTTGAGTTGTACAAAATCGTTAAGTATTCACGCTAGCTTAGTGGAGGGCGCGTGGATGCTTCATCATTTCAAAATTATGAAAAATCTTGACATTGCGCAAGACAACAGTTAGCATGAGATTACATTTTGTAAAGAGTACATCAAGGAACCCTGCGCATTCAACATAAAGGATACGGTAAGTCAATTACTAACAGGCATCCGATGACTTTGTCAAACTGCACAGAAGGTTCGGGTGGGTTGTACGGGCTGGGAACAGATTTTTCACTCATTGTTGGTGACGATGACAGGGTATCCGGACCGGGATCTGAAATGAATGGCCAGCCAATCTGTTTCATAACCTCTTCAAGTTCTCTGCACAAAAAGTAAGACTCTGTCTCTGAACAAGTCATGAAAGCGTATTTTTCATTAACTTTCTGCAAAACTGCATCATTAGGTGGTAAAAGCGGACGTATGAGGATTTCGGTGAAGCTTATAGGCACGACGCTGGAAGTACCGTCACTCACCTGTTCAGTTTGTCTTTGAGTATCTTGTACCAGAACTCAATCGTTTCCTTGAGATAGGACATGAGGTTACGACAGCTGGTGTTGTGGTTCATAAAATCGCTACTGTATCTCGTGAGCTGCCTGAAAGTCCGGCAAGCATCATACATGCTGTCGCTCAGAATGCATTGCTGAATGCCGCCGCTGCAGGAGACAGAAACAAACCGCTTATTTATCAAAAATCCCACACGAAATCGAAGCAACACACAAACACAAGCCAACCTGCATAAAACATTACCAGCTAACAAAAAAAGAGTAAATGAATATATGTTTGGTAAACTAACTGCAGGGGAGGTGTATTGCTATTTGTTTTAACTGCTATTACGAGTTTGAAAGATTGACTTTTCATCCTGCTTCCTTGTTTCGTGGGACAAATTATCAGCAGTTTATTTTCCACTGATCGAGTTATGGGTGAAAAAGTATTCGTTTGGATTCAGCGTACAGAAGCTGCACTGCTACTATCGATAAATGTGAAAGTGCAATCAGAAACCTTAGATCCGATAAAGAAATGAACAGACATCAACGCTACACGTAAACCACCTGGTGTCTTCGATCTTAGTAATCCACTTAAAATACGAAATGCATCTTTCAAGTTCGTGAAGATTTTGGACTCGCTGACTTAAAACATCGACATCTTTCGATGATTTTTCCAGACAAGTCGTGACGTCCTTAATTAATTCTTTGTGCTGCGCATTTAACTCTTCGTTGCGTTCCAATGAGCGACGAGCCGATGTAACGGCCCTTTCAATCCTGGTAGGCACGTCGCTGGACGCAACGGATAACTGAACATAAAAAATAGCGGATAATTCGACGTGTAGCGCAGTCCAGAAATTCTTTAAAAAAAGCGAACAACTGATTCTACAAGAGAGCTGCGTTGCAAACCTAAACAGCAACGAACAAGCGCTACTGCGAAAAGCTCGGTCCGGTCATTTCGCGACACTTAATGCGAATTCATTGTCAACGTTACTGTTGACCGGAGCTTGTTAGATGTGGTTAGTGTTTACAAATTGGAAAATAGAAAAAACATTTATGTGGGTGACCTAATTTGAGGCACGCGACACGAGTAAAGAAAACTAACACATTACACAGCACGCTCGCGGGTAACAAGTTAAGAAAACGCACCTTCCTTTCGAGGTCTTCTTTTTTCTTCAGTATGTCGTGATATAGCTTCTTCACTTTAACCAGGTTCTTTATATCACTGCCAAACGTGGCATCGACATATTGGTTCACTGCAGCGTCATAATTCATCGCTACTCCAAACAGATCGTGAAAAGATTAAATAAAACCAGATTTAACAGCATTTCGGCTAACCTGAACACAAAAACGGTTTTGAAAAATAGAGAGATCAGCTGTTGAAACGGCGGGATGGCCCACACTGCCAGACTTAGCTTAGCAAAAAAGGCGTGATGCCAGACGCAAAAGCGTATTCTCAAACGCCATATTTGTGAAAGTGTGGTAAAACTACAAACACAGCCCTTTTATTCATAGCGAAAACAATCCGGTTGACATTTGGTTAGAATCACACTGGCTCGCACGTAGAACGGAACAAATGAAATCGAGAGCACAGTTGAAAGTGCATTGTTAATTAAGAACTGCNGGCAATCACAAGCTCTAGGTCAGCCGGAGAAGAATCAAATAGAATCTATTAGAATAAGATTTTGGGACTGGGGATAAGTGATGTTACGTGGAAGTGATTTCCTATTAAAACATTTGTTGACTGATTCGACTGCGTCACCTTGTGGAGGCTAATTATTTAAAATATGCTGGTTATTTCAATGAACATAACGTCTTACACAGTCTCTGTTCAGCACGCTTAGCGAAGGTAATAGCTTGCTTCGCCATTTATCACCAAATGTGAACGCTCTGACGCAAACTGCACTTCTGGCTAACTTCTAAATTCTGTCGCAGAAAAAATTTACAGCAATCGTGCACAAAATTGTTCCAATATAACGCTGCCAACTGACGACCGTTTTCACAGCTGAGGCAATCTTTTCTCAGCAAGGAAAGTTCAGTGGTTGCCCAGCACGCCTTGTGCATGGTAAAAGCTTGTTTGGACACGGGTGCTAGGAAGGCAGCGGGGTTGAATGTGGTGGAAGCATGGCGTGTTCACATTGTGTCTGCGTGCAACGTAAGTCAACACCACAGAGAAGCCTAAATAGGTCCGTTTAAACCCAAGCAGTACACATGGTTGCAGTTGGTGTAAGTACCTTTGAAACAGCCTGTCCAAGAAGTTTAAAGAATACCAGTATTCAAAGCACATAGACAAATCTGCACAAGACTTTAATTGCTAGTTTTTTAAGAACTAGAACTTGCGGCGGACGAAGTGAGTGTTTTTCTTTCGACAAAAACTGATGGACTTGTTTTTACGGCCGAAAAATCAACGCTTTCAATTGGAGACAGGTTTCTACTCTGTCGTCGTTTTGTAGAAAGTCAACTGTGCTCGCAGGTCACAATCACTTTTCACCTCAACTCAACCAAGCCACAGTATAAACGCGAATGTTTCCTAGACACTGCATGTCAGTGCAGTGTGGCCATAAACGCCTTTTTAAAGACCAAGCCTGCGACAACATCTTTCCCAGTGACAATCATTACAAAAGCCCTGGCATTCTTGGTCGCACAGGTCTCCAATCCTTTTCGAAATCAGGCGTATGCTTCTTTGCAAACGCTTCCTGATCAATGACGTAAGTTTTTGGAACTTCTTCTAAACTATTTTTCATCTCTCTTGCTCTCAGCTTCTTATACTTCTTTATTTCCTTGATTTCTTTCTTCCTTTTTTGCTCTTTTTCGAAATTTTGGAAAGATTGTTTCATTGACATCGAGGCCCTTTCTTCCGCAGCTCGCTGATCCAACACCTGAATTAACGAGAAACGAAACGTCACAGCCATTCCACGTTTTACCAACAAGTAGTTACCCGCAAGCTCGCCTACCGGCATATTGAAAATATTCTTGACTTTTTCAATTCGAAGCAAGCCCGTCATGCCAAATGTAAAACAGCCGTTGGTCATGATGTAAATAAGTATTGCCGAAGAAAGATGTCCCATGAAGAGCGGCATAACTACGGGAGGCACGAATGGAAGGTATTTCATAAGCCTGAACAGAAGAGAGAAAACATAAACCGATTAAACATCGGCTTGCTTGTAGCACCTTACATGATAACGAATGCCGTCAATATAAAAGTTAACTGCCCAATGGTTTAAGGCTCGTGATCGTGCACAGAGTTAACGGTAAGTTTGACAAAACAACGTAGTAAAATGCAACGTTAATTGATATTAATTTTCATTAAACTCGTGATCTTGAAGATACCATCGTACTTCCGTGAAATTTTAACTGCAACAAAACATATATTAGGCATAGCAAAAAACAAACATAATATATAACAAGCTAAGAGCTTAAAGCATAATTCGCATAACCCTCTACCGCCCTCATTTAAGTTTTTTCACCCATACTTTGCATGCGCTGTACTTCCGTTGTTACATGAAGAAAGCGGACATTTTATATAAAATCGCTTTACAGTTCATTTGCGAGCACTTGTTGAGAACTTACTTCACAGCAGTTTCGTTAGGTGTGCTAAGCATGCCAGCTTTAAACGATGTGTACATGGTTACGCCGAAAACTGCACCGGCCGTGGCTGGCAAAATGTAATATGGATCGTATGAGCAAAGGCTGTCAATCCACAAAAGTTTAGACGCTTCCAACGATGGAACAGGAACAGCAATCATTTCGCGAAGTGCCATCATTGTCGAAATGAAAAGCAGTGGCATAGGCAAGTTCGTAAGCAAAGCTGAAATGAAAAACAAAAGGTTTGCTCTTTTCAGAAAATGCACGTGGACAGGAATTTTTACCAGCGCCTGAAAACAACAGACTTTCACTCATGAAGGATTAAATGCAGCAGAGTGGAAAGTCAGTGATTACACAGTCCCTCATTTACCAAGAAACTAGAATCTGACATTGCAAAGGCTTTCACGGAAAAGCGATGCTAACCAGCTACTCCAGCGGTTCCCGGACCCCTGGGGCCCGAAACAAAATTTACGGGGGTCCGAAATGCGATTTTGAATGTGAGTTTTGTGTGTTCTTGGATGTACTTTTTCAAAAGAATCGAGACTTACGAAAGTTTGCAAGTGCTATTACGCAAAAAAACGTTATCCAGACCAATTATTCCAGCTAACGTTACTAATTTAACAATTTGGATAAATTGCTAAACGCGCGCATTGCTGTTTCTGCGTCATGCTGCGGTTACCACGCAGATGGCCGGTGATGCGGTTGTAAGCGCAGTGTGACGTTTAAATGTTTGACGCAAATATGGCGAGATTGTTATTTAATGTTACAGAACTCGAACGTTTCTGGTGTTCAACCAAGCAGAATTACCACACATTTTGTACAAATGGCCTGTCTATTCGAGTGCCCTTTGCAACAACAGAATTGTGTGAATCTGGATTTTCCTCTCTACTTCGTTTGAAAAACAAGTGTTGTAACGATTTGAACCCCTCGAACGATTTGCGAGTGGCTCTGATGGGCTAAATGCGTGCCAAGGTATGAGGATAATATCAGAAAAGCATCAACAAAAAGTCACTAAGTTTGTTTCTATGGAGCAGCAAGGATTAGTACGACTTGCTCTATTGTGTTGTCAGCAGTCCAGTGCAGTGTGAGTACTAATTTAAAAAACGTAGGTACTGCAAAATCGGACTGTTTTTGTGATTTCTCCGTTTTTTTTTAAATGAGGGGATGCGACGTCTATTTATTTTTATGAAAGGGATGCCAGTTTCAATAAAGGTTGCGAACTTATGATCTACTGAATAAAACGAAGAAATGACCGCCTCAAACCGTCGACATGCCTCCTGCAAGCAACAATCGGAGTATTGCGACAGAGTAACTGCAAAACAGAGCTAAACTTTTGGCAAACGTTACTCAGAATGCTTGTGAACATAAGAACTACCATGTACCAAACTTCGTCCCAAGGCCATAAACAATCGTCATCCCGCGAGTCACGGATCAAAAAGTTACGAATTCAGCTCCTGACAAGAAGTACATGAAGCGAAGAAAAACAGCGAGACCTAGGACGCCGGAGAACGGGGTCACTGCCCCGTGCCCTTTCAAATTGGGGGGAGCAGGGGCTGAGGTGTGTTTTCATAACAGTATCATCGGTAATTTCGTGGTTTATCAAGATCGACTTGAAACATTTATTGCAGCTATTCGCGCACCCAGAAAGTAAGCATGGCTTTCTGTGTTTTTTGTGACTATTTTTGAGGTCAACATTGGTGCTGAACAGAAACAAGCGCAATTGATAACAATTTTTGTTTTTTTTTATAAGTTTCCATTGCCCTCAACTGCTTTACTGCTGCTCCGTTGTCCCTGAGTGAGACCAGCAAAATCTAAAACAATCACGAAATAACGCAAGAGGGGAGCAACCGTGAAAATAGGCAACAGCTTCAAACACACAGCACATCGCCCACTGCTCCAAAGGTTTGGCAAACAGCTAACAATGCAGGTGACCGTGGCTTACCGCGCACAGGCCCAATACGATTCTCTTTCAAGAAGCTTAGCCATCGCATGCGTGCTTCAAACTCCTCAGCAGTTCCCAATCCGCTCTGTTCCTTCGCCTTCGCCATGAGTTTCTGTAAATGAAGGACTTCTTTAAGCTCCTTCATTTGGGCGTTTCAGAAAACTAGAACAGAATCCTGGTTTTCCTAAACCCATGAAGCTACTGTAACACATACACTGCTCTACACGATGAGAATAAAGCACATTACCCTTTGCTTCGGCATGCAGTTAGATTGACGTATCATAAATTTACGCGTTCCAATGTAGATGGGCAACGTTAGCAGTCTCAAAGACAGAGTGCCAACAGCAATCGTAGCCCACCACGAAAGCCCCGTGGCGAGATACAAAGTTTCCAGGTAGTTTTGTATCAAGTCTGTTAGCCACCAGTCGGTGCCAAGTCCAAGGTCGGCAAAAGTTAATTCCACGTTTTGCGTGGCGAGTTGGTCGACGCCAGCAACTTGCTGCGCCGCCTGAGCCTCAACAGCGGCGACAACGGACGCAGAATCAGTGGTCGCGCTCCTCAGCGGTGTGGAACTGAAGCAACGCACGTTGGCTTGCACACCAACTACTCTGATGCATTTCGGAGTGAAGAGCCTGCACTTGGCCTTCGAAAGCAAAAGCCCCGTTCGAAACATGGCGGAACACTGCGCCACGATGGTGCGTTGATGAGCACTAAACGAGTTACTTGATACGAGATTTACATCACTACGACCTAAAAGGAAACAAAAAAGACAATGAAAGTTATTCATTCAACGAATGAACTCTACCATCCGCATGTTTCACGCGCAGTCGATTCGAGAGACGTGAGCTGAAGCAGTATCCACAATGTCATGGACATTGATCTGACATTTGCTGCAAAGGCACAACCACAGAGACAGGTTTCGGAGATGAGTTTAGGTGGGAAGACTATTAGAAGAGCTTTCGCGCCAAAGGTCTATGCGCAACATCAGAAATAATTTACAAGCGCTCAACATTAATGTGACCCAGTACATGGAATATCCCGTCGCGGAAGTTTTTCAGCGACATCTCATGAAATACCTCAACTAAACGTGTTAGCAGCGACCGTTAAACTACCTTTATACTTTGGCTGAGATACCACAACAAACACAAATAGAGTAACCACTTGGCTGGTGAAAACGGGAATGCCGCTATGCAACAAAGATTTTGCATTTCTAGAAGAAACAGTTCTAATAATAAAATCGATGACGAGGTTACGTTGGCAACAATGAAAAGATGGGGAAGTGAGCACATGTATTAAATCCAAAATGTGTGAAATTTGTACCATGCCTTTGAATACACGATTAACAACTAACCGCAAACGAAATTATAAAATTAGCAAGAACGTTTTGCTTGGGAGTTGTCTGAAAAACAACCAGTATTTGTAACAGTTGTATTGGCTTGAACGTAAGCGCAATAATTAAATCGCATCGCCTTGAAGGTTATATATAGTAAACTGTGCTTGGCCAACCGGGTGCAACTGCGAACTTGTGGAAGTTTTCCTTCACTCCTACGTATTTTCCAATAACGATGGCATAAGTGCAAACGGAAACATCTGGTTAGATTTCTGTTGTTGTGGCCTTTCCCGCGTTGAACGTCACACGAAGGAACAGTCACAAAATTGATGCAAAGAAAAAAATACAAGAAATGCCACACTCAGACATGTCAGAAGTACGCAATCATTAACGAGGGAATCGGTACGGGGCACGCACTTCGGCGAATAATATTTGCAGCGGAAAATTGTTTTACATCATAAAACTGTGAGGGAAGCGCCTATTCCATGTCGTTTGCTCTACGCATTATAAGTCTTGTTGTTCAGAAACGACAGTTTGTAGATACAACAGAGATCCAAAAGATGCACACCGCACTTCGCACCTACAATTTTTTACTCAACAGCCATCACAAGCAAACAACAACATAAACAACTTTTTTCCTGTAAGGAATCCATTGTCACCTGTTTCCAGGTGGGTCAACATCCGCAAAATGTTTGTCTGTTTCCATTGTGATCGGAAAGAGTTCTTGCAAGACATAAGAATAAAATCACAAAACAAACTTCAAAAAGTTGGTACAGTTTAGACCAAAGAAAGTTAGATATGTGACAAATCCAAGAGTCTCTGCCGAATTTTTACTGGACGAAAATCCGACTAGCGTTGTGCACTTTAGGCACTTCAAAGCCACACTGATCTCCACGTGCTAATTCGCAAAACAAAGCGTTATTCGCGCATAGGCCTCAGTCCCTCCTGGCAAAACACGCGCTCTAGCCACGAAGTGATGCAACGAGCTCGCCATCTGCTTTGCCCCGTTTCTTTCAGTCTTCATCTCCTTCGCTCTCATTTTCAGCAACTTCGCCGGTGTCACTCTTCTCATGAAGAAGAACGTACTCGCGAGAGCTGTACCCGAACTTCAAGACGTCTTGCTCCTTAAGTTCCACGTACCTGCGCAAGGCGCAACTCCATCAAACAATCGCCAAAACAAAAATATTTTTGAAAAATAATTGTTCTAATTGAACACACAACTTCATCATTGATGAACCTTGAGGTGGCCGAACATCTCAGTGCAGAAACGAAGTCGACGATAACTTGTATCACTTCATAAATGGGCAGCGAAGACTTGGACAGAAGATTAAAGGAGTACTAAGATGCTTTTTGGCACGTATTACACAAATCGATGAAGCTCCAAATGACCACGAGCCACGTACATCAACACTTGGGATGTATTTTATGAGGAAATGCAATAAAACAGCGATGGGCGTCCCAGTTCCGATTTTCGCAGAAATGATTTAGCAAGGCGTAAAATCAGGCTTGATAGCAAGACCAAGCACAAAAGAACACGTAAAATCTTTGAGCAGGACGAACCGTCTTATGCTTGGAATCCGCGTGGTCACGTGATATCGGACGTTAAAAACTAAAGGTTTTCAAAAATCAAAACTTATCTCAATTGATACGAACCTTTGAGAATCAATTCTTTCATTGTTCACATAAGTCCCGTTTGCAGCGCCGAGGTCAATAATGTACGGCTTCACTCTGCGCTTCAGCACTCCGTCAACTTCCTCCTCTATCATTCTTTAAAAAACAATAACTGACAGTTGGCCAATTCACCGAAATTACAAGAAAAAAAGTTGAGGTGAAAAGTGTTCAATAGATCATCTCTATCAACTCCGATATGAAGATGGGTTAAACGTCTCGTCTCGAAAGCGTGCATAATGCCTCAAACTTGCAGATATTTTTAGAGCGACATATGTGATATAAGAACAGAAGTGGAAGTTATTACTTAAAAAAGCAAGCAGCGCAAGCTGAGCAGGACTGTTCAGAGCAGGAGTCACCAACCTTTTTGAACTGACAATTACTTCTTGCGTACTAGCTAATACAAAGAGCTGGTAGTTTGAAATAAAAAAATGCTAAATTTATCTTTACTGATGTCATTATTAATAATAATGATATTCATCTACGCGAAAACACCGATCATGGTAACGACGTTTTTCGAACAAGCCCACGGGTAACATACGTGATCTTTGCGGGCGACATGTTGTCCGCGGACACCATGTTGGTGACTCCTCGTTTAGAGTTACAATCAGTGAATTCGCTTTGAGCAGCAGGCTATACATCATACTCAATCACAATTTAAGAAAAGCATCCTCCGACACTCTGTCAAAACGCGTTATGGAACCCAGGTGCACACCACGACCGAGTCTGAAGATAGCAGCCAACCTGAACTGGAACACTGCATGTTGCTTGGAGCAAGATGGATGGTCTACAGGTATGTCCGCAATTCTCCTCAGCCTGCCAATCAGATATGCGCTTTGTCTGTGTAGATGCATGACCTGAACACAGGTACAACAAATAACAAGGTCTTTTTGACGGAAACAACGTCTGCTGGCCAGACTAACGAAAAGGAAACAGGGCAAATTGCTTTTTCTTCTTACAATCAAACTACAAATATGGTCAGTTCGCTCAGGTTTATAAAGAAATGTCAGTATAGTTACTTCGCCTCAAACGCACTGATTCATAACAATATTTGTAAGTGACGCAGAATAGGCATATTTAGACACTTGCAATGGCAAGCAAGCTTAGCAAGTAACACAAAACCAACTACACGGATTTCCTCAATTAAAATATTGCAACGCCCTGCTCTTGAACATAGAGGGATACTTGCATTAATTGAAAAAAAAGACTATATTCTACAATTTGTAAAGAGTAAAGAATATTTGAAATAACTTTACATTTTTAACAACTTTAGCAAATATCTCATTTCTATGTCGCATCTTACGGTTTAACAATAAATTCATCAAAGAACAAAATATATACACGGTAAAATATTAATGCAATTTACTATTTTTACAAAAATCCAACTGCTGACTTAAGAGTGATCACCAATCCAACAGTTTTAAGTACTATCAACGTGAACATGGATGCGATGAGGTATGTAAATTACATACTACTCAACAGCACATAATTTGACCCAGCGAACAAGACTGTTCAGCACACAGAATAACTTCAATCCAATTATTTTAATCAACTTTGATATTAGTCATTCCTGAACCATGCAAAAGGAAATATCCCATTTTTAGTTTCAAAGTTATAGGAATCGAGTTGCAGATATTAGAAAAGAAACATGACAAGAATAGCAGTTACATTCGTCACAAATGCGAAATAAGATTGATCAAGTTATTTGTCTCTTAACCTTCAATGCTTCTGTGCCTTTGAAAGGATACAGTCGCCAACGTTTCTTTGGTATTCTTGCCTCTGGTGGCTCACTGTACTTTATGACAACTCCCTTGTAGGTATTAGTGTCTTCCGTAAGAGCTCCAGACAAACCAAGGTTGGGTTTTTCTTTTTCTACTGCAGGTTGGTCGTTTTCTGCAAACGATCAGAAATATTTTTCAATTTTCTACTTTAATCGCTGATCAGTTGCTAGCACCACAGGACGCAGCGTTCATAACGCCTCAGATAAAATTCAACATATTTCAGTTCACCTGGGCTTGCATTAAATGCGTCTTCAATTTCATGAGCATTATCTCTTCTTTCTCTGTTCCTTCGCCTTTCATCGTCGTATCTTCTGCGATCCCTTTGATGCTGATCACCTCTGCGGTCACCTGAACAAAGGCAAAATGAAAACAAACCCCACTCAACCGCAATTTTGACAGAAAATTAACGAAAGACTACTTTCTGCAAAAGTGAATAAATCCGAATATGCATATCACAGGGGTGGGCAAGCTTGTTCAGTAGAAGAGTCATTTGCAGAAAACCAAAAGCATCAGCGAACTGCAAAGTAAGTTTGTAGTGTCAATACAAACATGGCAAACAATGCAAATTTTATATAAAATGACCTGCAGTAATTGAAACCCAACAAACACATATTTATCAAAACTAGGTTTTTGCTTGATTTGCCAGTCTCCCAAAATCTAGATGATGCGCTGTTAAAGCCGTGCGAATTAATTCTCCAAAGTGTTTATTTGTTAGGGTTGCACGATCTTTTGGTTTTACGAAATTTACTAGAATAAAAATTCACAACAATATGTCGTGCTAAATACAGAAATGAATCGCACATTGGTCTTTTAAGTTCAGGGTATTTACTTTCTGGAACCTGTCGCCAGAACTCAACTGTAGAGTGGCATTGACTTAAACTTTTCAGAGCCATATCTTCCTGTACTTCGGTCGGTTTCATTTCCAGAGCAGACAAACTTGCGACAAACGGTTAGCGAACTGGAAAGCCATCATCTCTTACATTCAAGTTAAATAGATTTACAAGGAATGGAAGCCAGGTCCGTAGCCACGGGGAGCAGTCCCCCCAAACATTTTTGTGCCCTCCGAAATTGTGTTGTCCCCAGGAAAATTTGTTTTAAACATATAATAAAAACAAAAATCTTGCCCGCTAAAATTTTATTTTTCCCCAGCAGACCTTTAAACCTGGTTACGGACCTGATGCAAGTATAGTTTTTATTCCTGCAAATGGTCAAGTCTTGCTTGGAATTCCTCCAGTTATCTTGCAATTAATTTTTGTATTCTTCCACTTTGCGGTCTGCAATTGCCACTTCGCGAAAAGCATTCAATCTTGTTTTGACATTGGGGAAATGACAGAATGTGTTTGACAATGTGTATCTTTGAAAAATTATAATTTTTTGCGGAGACTTAAGTCCGTAGCCTAGTTTGTTATCAAATATCGTAGACTCCCTGGTAACTAACCTCACGAACTTGTGTAAGCATATTGATAAACGGAACAAACATTAAATACAAGGCGATTACTCGCTACCAATTTGAGATGTTGCTATTCAGCTAGAAGAGCCACACAAAACATGTCAGCGAGCCGCAGTGTACCAGCCATTGGCATATAATTGATTATAATTCAACGAAACTACGACTTTGCAATAAGTGAGAGCATATGCTCGAAGAGTTTCTTTATAATACCAGGTAAAGCACAACTTGAACAGAAAAGAAAAGAGCACAATCTTTAGCTTGGGGTGTAGGGTGGGTGTGCCCCATTGATAGAAGTTGTACAGACTCACTCACTTTCCATAGCCACCTTTCTTCTGAGGAGGGTCACATGGTCAGCAACCCTAAGACTCGAAATACCTCACAGTTTACAGCAATATTTGATAGTTCTGCTGGATTCACGCTAACACGGAACCAAGCCAGGTCAGAGATGTAATCACCCCCACCTGGTCCTTGGTCAACCATGGGCCGTTTTTCTGTGCAGTAGGCAGGACTATAGATTCACCCATCTTTGCCGTGGCATTCTGGACACGAGGATGTATCTACTCGGAGAAGTGGCTCGGTATTCAAGGCTTTGCGAAGTTCATAGTTGCGCGCGTTGTCGCCACACCGTGAACTCTCTGAAAGTGTTTGAAAGCTCTCGTTTCGTGACCACGCAATTCTGTGCCAGCTTAAAACCACGCCGTGTATCGATCTCCTTGTTTCACTTCTGCCACTAACAGATGTCACCCCAAGGAACGTCAACTTCTCGACCTTCTGTAGGGTACTGCCACTCACTTGTAGCATACACTGACTTGGGTTTCTGGAGACAAAATCCTTTAGTTTTTAGTGCTAATTTTCATTCCAGTTTGACAGCATGTAGATGCAAACCAATCAAGTAGATATGGAAGCAGAGTGGTAAGTCTGCTCAATGTTTAAGGGCCTGTTTGGAAGACTGAAGCTGCATCAAATCGTCTGTGAAAAGCCAACAGTCAAAATCATGAGGCTTCTAACAGTACACCTTTGTCGACTCAATTGTAACTGTCTATCCAATTCATTTAGACAATGACAATAAGTGGTCACAGCACACACCTTGTTGGAGTCCAACACCCACGGTGAACGTTTGGGATTCAAAGCCGCCGACAAAAACTTCTATCTGAGCAGGAAGTTGCCTTGACTCAAAGTAACAAGAAGTCGTTCACAGTTTTTCTCGAGGGACCCAGTCCTGTGCTTTTTCGAGACCAACAGAACACGCGTGGACGTCTTTGGAGACTCCCCGATTTTTCGAAATCTTGCTGGAGAGTGAAATTTATGTCTGCAATGCTACGGCCAGGATCAAAGCGGCACTGGGTATCCTCCAAGAAAGGTGAATTATTTGGCAACATCATTTTCAAGGCACATAGCAGGGTCCGTAACCAAGAAGGATTCCAGGGGTACAAGCCCTTCCAAAAATGTAAGCCCCAAAGAAAAAGTAATTTTTAGGTCCTACTCCGTAACAAAAAACGAAATACTCGTAACATCACTTATCATTGGACAAATTGCTTTTAACTAGAATCCACACTCCACAGCTTGTTCCACAAGTGAGATTGAGAATTCTGTGCGAATTCCGTAATTATAAACTCCAGTATTGATAACAATCAAAGGGCTTTATGATGTCACACTCCCATTAATCCACTTGGGCTGCCTTAGCTCAATGGTTGTCAGTCGAAAAACAGTGTAACTTGACTTTGAGTCCGTGGCCAGTAGTGTTGGGGGAGCCTTTTGTTGAGTGAAGTTTGTAGCCGGTCAAGATATAGCTGTAAAGGCACCCAATCGAATTGCACATAGAGTCAATAACTACATAGTTCATAAATAAAGAATGAAATCAATAACATTCGGATAAGTTTGTCTTGTGTGAAACTATATCGGTCACAACATCAGGACCACCACTCCTCAGGTGCAACAACCGTTGATTTAAATCACCCCAAACAGCCACCTGTATCTGCGCCACAGTTAGAGTTTGGGTCCATTCGCTGCTCTTTTCGAATTGCTTCTCACACTGACTGACATGGGTGTTGAAAGGATTTTTTCCAGGCGGGGGAGTAGTGGATTTTTCCAGGGGGTGCCAAAGGATTTTTTCAAGAGAGTGCAACAATGGTGAACAATCATCAACTTGAAACCAAGAGAAAAACATTTTTCTACTAAAGCTTCAATAGAAAAATATCACATTTCAAAATCCAGGAGGGGACAAGGTTCCCTGTCCCCTATTCTGACACCCATGCTGGTTGACTACGGCTTGAATACTCATTTGAAAAAGATGCTTGTTTTGGTACGTCTGTCACACATTTATTTAACACAACCTAACAATGAAACATCTACATCTGCTGGATTTAGCAGTTGGAAGACAACACTGGAAAGAACCAGAGGTTTTCCAACACACTAACTCTAAAACCCAATTACAGCTATGGCCATGTGGAGCGAGAAAGTAGAGCATGATGGAGCAAAAGCTATTGAACGTACACTGTATTAATAACAAGGTGAACAAAATAGATTTACCTTTGCCCAAATAATTTTATCATGGGCGTCTGAAAATTTTTTTCAGGGGAGCGCAACAGTAAATGTGTTCATGACATGGCCAAACACATTTTTCCAGGGGGGCAGCAGTGGTGAAATTGCATCTTACCACTCAAAACTAAGAGAAAAATATTTTTCTCCAAGAAGTAAATAGGAAAACATCAAATTTGAAAATCCAGGGGGCTGCACCCTCTTCCGATGTCCCTAGTTGTGGTGACATTTTTTACTGTTAATGAATTGTAGCTTAGAGATGAGAATCACAAACTTGGATACACTTGACTAGCACAATCCTGAAAATACAAATTATGTATCTTCCACATTTCAAAACAAAATGATCTCAGTATTGGCATCCATGGTGCACAATGGTACAGTCTAAAAAATCAAATCATGACATACTGGACTGTTTGCTGTAAAACATGGCAAAACTAGATATAAATATGGCATGGAGCTGTTGACTGTTGTGATACATTTTGTAAATAACCAAGAGATTCCTGAAGAAAAACTGCTGGGAATTGTAGAACTAGTCTGATTTGAGGCACTGTTTATTTTTTTTAATTGGGAAGTTTTACAGTGGTTCTTAACTTGGGGTACGGTAATTACCCCAAATGGGCAATTTACCATTTTTTGGGGGAATTTGGATTATTTTTTTGGCTGTATTGCACTGAAATATTTCACTTCCACAGAATATAGAGTTTTTGTGTACGTTCACATGGTGCTTCTTTTCACTTGTAACACCATGTCTTCTGTGACACCATAGCAGATATGGGATGATTATATCACAAATTTGATCAAGTACGATTACGAATATAATCAAAATCGCAGTGTAAAAGATTACGATTACATTGAAAGTAATCACAATCGCGATTACAATTGTCTTGAAACATCCTCAGAAAGAAAACAAAACCATTTCCATGGTTTGATGTTTACGTATGATGGCCTTTGAATCGTCTGCAAGCCAGCTTAGCATTGTGTAGCATCCAATTTGAAATGGAAAGTGATGCCAATATAGCTGCACATCTGTCTATTAAACCAAATGTCATTGTCAACAGTCAACGAAAGATCATTGGTTTCACTGAGTTTTTTACCAATATGTGGTGGATCTCTGTTGACCTGTCAGTTATATCAATGTTGTGGAAAGGTTCTTCTGACTTGGATGATAAGCCTCATATCAACTTCATGTTACACATCTTTCCCAGCCTTTTTCTCAGTAACAGAAAGAAACTAGAGTGCACTGGCCACAAAAGAAGTTATATCATTGGCAATACGAACCTGGCGTGTATCATTCACTGCACACTTCTTCCTAGTACTAAGACTGGGCAAAGTGCATTGGTTCGCGCCACAATCAGAATGGTCACGTACAATTGACTTTGCTGCTATTACTTTTATGGGACTAATGGAGGGGAACGTGTTCACTGTGGTAATTCAGAAGTTAAATTACCTTATTCTTCTGAAAAACATTACTTTATGAAAACCACTGAATTAATTACTCATGTCAGCATGGTCCAACTACAGGCCCGTGGGCCACATGTGGCCCCAGACAGAATTTTTATGGCCCACGAGCTTTTTCAATATTGGTTGTTGTGGGGATGCTACCATAGGTAATTTTAATTCGAACAAACAGATAATCTTTTAACACTTTGAGAACCGGTCTACAATATATTTGTACTTTAATTTCGGCCTAAAAAACAGCAGTTTTCGGTTGCCTTACCAACGCCATAGCTCCTCTGCCGATTGTGCGGATCAGCCAGTCTAGTAGATTGCACTCGAAAAAAATTTTTTGGTTGGGGGGTGCGGATTTTTTGTGACTGACGTCATAAGTTAGGTAGTTTTTGGGTCATTTTGGCTCATGTTGGGCCAGGGCTTCTCAACCGGGGAGTCCACGGTGACCTATTCAAGGGGTCCACAAGATTTTCTTATGAAGTAATACTTTGTTGTTGACCAGTGATAAAGTCCATGATGTCTGAAAAACCCATATGAACAATGACTATCCACTTCGTTGCTGGTCAATGGAGCAAGTAGCAATTAGGGACAGTGTTGTTTTTTGCAATGTGTAAATTGATTTTTGTGACTGATTAATTTTTTGGTTATCTACTGGGGTCCACAGAGTTATCTGAAAAGGCATGGTGGTCCACGGACAAAAATGAGTTGAGAAGCCCTGTTCTAAGTCAAAGGTGTCATCGATCTTTAAGGGCACTCGAACAACATGGATGGTTAGGTTGATGGAGCAGTGTTGGACAGGACACTATATGACAACAAAATGTATCATTAATAATATTATCGTTTCAGTGCTGCAACATTTTTTGGAGAGATCAGAGGCAGGTTTGTCTGCAACTGCTATCGGCTTGCTAGTGCACATTAAAAAACAAGTTTCATTTTGTGCACAAACAACGATGCTCATCCATGCACTGCTGAAGACAGCAGACAAAATGCTGCAGTCTGAAGTTACAAACTTAACTATTGCTTATCGCCTCATTAACTCTTTGGCATCTGAATGGTTTTGGCGATTTTCGCAAAAAAACAGCAGTTTTCGGTTGCCTTACCAACCCCCTAGCTCCTCCGCCAATTGCGCTAGAGAGCTGTTCAACGGCTCAAACGGATCGGCCAGTCTAGTAGATTGCACTCGGAAAAAAATTTTTTGCCTGGGGGGTGCGGGTTTTTGTGAGTGACGTCATAAGTGAAGTAGTTTTAGGGTCATTTTGGCTCATGTTGCCTGGCCTAGGGCCCA